>Ga0207422_1001381_pt1 | contig 48901 bp, 46 predicted proteins | sample MarCyaLeptolynsp_FD_187757 | JGI IMG/M metagenome (GOLD analysis project Ga0207422, IMG submission 187757) | Marine cyanobacterial communities from Panama - species 1 Leptolyngbya sp. (SPAdes) | ecosystem: Environmental > Aquatic > Marine > Unclassified | place: Panama: Panama City | collected... | reverse complement strand
CGGCCGATCGATCGGGGCACGAAAACCGCGCTTGCACCCCGGGGGTGTCTCTGGCATGTATGCGCCGCCTCGCGGGCCGCCGGCGCATCCGTCGCCTTTTCGACCCGCCCAGGATCGCTGCCGTAGCTCAGGGGTAGAGCACTCCCTTGGTAAGGGAGAGGTCGTGAGTTCAAATCTCACCGGCAGCACCATCTCTCTTTCCGGTCCCGTTCGCCGATTGCCGTCGCCCGCGTTCCGGGCGTTAATGGCCGTTTCTCAAAGCCCCGTCCGGGGCGCGCGGGCCGGATGACCCCTTGACCGACCTCCTGATCGACCTGCTTCCGCTGTTCATGTTCCTGACGCTGATGGCGCTGGTGTTCACCAGTTACCCGATCGGCTTCGCGCTCGGCGGCACAGCGATCCTGTTCGGCTTCGTCGGCATGGCGCTGGACGTGTTCTCGTACCGCGAGTTCTTCGTCTTCGTGCCGCGGGTCTGGGGCATCGCCGAGAACCTGCAGATCATCGCCGTGCCGCTGTTCGTGTTCATGGGGGTGATGCTGGAGCGGTCGCGGATCGCCCAGGACCTGCTGGAGGCGCTGCAGCTGCTGCTGCGCCTGGCGGTGCGCCTGTTCGGCCCGGACGCGCTGGCCGAGGAGACCCGCACCGGACAGTTCTCCGGCCGGGACGTCTCGGCGTTCAATTGAGTTGGTGTTCCCTCACTCCCCGGCACGAGGCCGGGGAGTGGTTGTAAGGAACGGCGCCCCTACTTCATCGGCGAGTGAGCGGAGGGCAGCAGCAGCATCGAGTGCATCTCGTCGAGGAAGCCGCCGGCCTCCTTCAGGAAGGTCTGCCACTCCGGGTCCTTGGCGCAGGCGCCGCGGGCCTCCATGCGGTGCTCGAAGCTGTCATAGACCCAGAGATGCGAGACCTCGTTCGGCTGCCCCGCCTCGGTCAGGAAGATGCCGACGTTCTTGGAGTACTTCTCGCGCGCCGGCTGCACGGCGAGGAACTTCTCCAGCCACGGCTTCGCCTTGCCGACCTTGGTGCGGTAGTAGCGGTACTCGTAGATGTGGCCCTCGCCGGTCGGCGGAGTCAGCGGCTTCATGGCGTTCAGCAGCCGGATGTCCTGGCGCAGGATCAGCGGCCCGGCCTGGGACAGGTAGTCGTTCTTCCAGGCGGCGTTCTCGCCCAGCGCCGCGCGCCGCTCGGCCCGGTGGTTGAGGTCGTCGTAGGACCACAGGTGGTGCACCTGGTTCAGCGCCCCGATCTCGGTCAGCCAGTAGCCCTCCAGCGTGCCGTAGTCGTTGCCGCGGATCGGACGGCCGATCTCGCCGGACAGGCGGGCCAGTTCCGGCGCCTTGCCGGCCGGGGTGGTGTAGGTCCTCAACTCGTAGATCATCGCCGTCTCCCTCTTGGTTCCGCCGGGCGCGCGCCGGCGGTTATCGGTCCGCGAGTGTCGGCAAACGACCGCTCGGCGGAAAGGGGCGAAATCGGAACGACTGCCGCGCCGCCGCCTATTCGGCGGCCAGCGGCGGCACCGCCTCGTCCAGGGTATTGCAGGCGCCGGTGACCCGGGTCTGGCGCATGCGGCGGCGATGGGCATCGGCGTCGTAGCCGGTGCCCCGGTGCAGCAGGCAGCGGTTGTCCCAGATCACCAGGTCGCCGACGGCCCAGCGGTGGCGGTAGCGCGACTGCGGCCGGGTGGTCTCGGCCAGCAGGGCATCGAGCAGCACGCGGCTCTCGTCATGGCTCCAGCCCTCGATCTCCTTGGCGTGGGAGCCGATGTAGAGATTGCGCGCGCCGGTCGCCGGATTGGCGCGCACCAGGCGCTGGCGGACCGGCGGCAGCGAGGCGGCGTGGGAGTCCGATACCGGCGCCACCTTGGAGCGCGAGAAGACGTAGTCGTGGACGCAGATCAGCGGGTCGAGGCGCGCCTGCTCCGCCACCGGCAACCGACCGTAGGCGGCGCGGCCGCTGACGAACTCGGTCTCACCGCCCTCGCCCGGCACCTCGTGGGCCGACATGATCGACACGAAGGTCGGCACCGCCCGGAACGAGCTGTCCGAGTGCCACAGGTTGTTGCCGGTCTGGAACACCGTGCGCTGATGATCGTTGCCGAGCTTGCTGCCGTCGTCCAGCACATTGCCGATGGTGTGGAAATGCTCGACCCGCCCGGTATTGCCGAGCGTGACATGGTTCGCCTCCGGTTCGCCGAGCGCGCGGGTCAGCGCGAGCTGGTGCGCGTCCTGCAGGTTCTGTCCCGGAAAGTGCAGGAACGAATGGGCATCGATGGCAGCCCGAATTTCCTCGACGATCGGGGCGGCGAGCGGCCCGGTCAGGTCGTGACCGGTCAGCGTGGCGCCGAACTCGTCGTGCAACGGCGTGATGGTGAAAGCGGTCATGGCGTCCTCCCGCGCGGCTCTTGGCGAGCCGTCATGCTTGGTGGGGACAAGCCTGATCGATCGGGCGCGCCGCCGCAAGCCGCCGCCAGTTTCCCGAACTATCAATCTCGGGCGAGCAATCTCGGGCTAGCGATCTCGGACTAGCGATCTTGCGGGGCGATCTGCCAGCGCATGCCGTTCGGGCCGGTCACCGCCTCCAGGCCGAAATACAGGACGCCGATGGTCATCGCCACATCGCCGCCGCCGTGGGTGATCGGGCAGTGGACGCTCTGGTAGGTGCGCCAGGTCTTGTCAACCGCCCAGGCAACATGGCCCTCGCGGTACACCGGACCGCCCGTGGCCACCGGACGATGGAAGGTGTCGAACACCTTGCCGCGCGCCCCGCTGTAGTCGCTGCCCAGGATGGTCCGCCCGGTATAGTCACGGTTCAGGAACCGGGTGATGGCGGTGCCGATCAGGCGGTAGCGGAAATCCGCCCCGCCCTCCAGCACGTCCATGATGATGATGTGGCCGAACCAGGCCGCCAGTTCCTCGATCGGGAAATCGTCGCGATCCGGCATCTCGGCGTCGCCGCGCTTGGCCTCCCAGAGCGCCGCGAAGCTGGCGACCATCGGATTGCTCGACCGCTCGACCATGTCGTGGTCCTTCTCGGTGCCGGCCGGTAGCGGCATATCGTTGCTGTAGCGCGGGACCATGGGCCTCCGGAGCGGTTCAGTGGCGATCGGGCCAACGCCCATGCGAGCCCCCAGGGTACCGGCCCACCGTTAACGCGGCGTTACCTGCTTGCGGCGCCCTCTCAGTCGGCGATCCCCATCAGCCGAGGGCGCAGGCGGCGCTGCACCGCCTCCGTCGGGATCAGGTGGCGCAGCACCAGGTCGCGGACCGCCCGGCCCAGCGGATGACGCAGGGTCGCCATGGCCAGCATCCGATCGGTCTGGGCGACGATGGATTGGCCGACCCGGCGCCGGTCATCGGAATAGGTCTCGAGCCCGCCATCGACGATCCGATCCGCCAGGACCGTGGCGTCCTCGATGCCGAGATTCATGCCGCGTCCGCCGGCGGGCGAATGCAGGTGCGCGGCATCGCCGGCCAGGAACACCCGGCCCGCGCCATAGCTGTCGACGATCCGGTGGCTGCTGGCGAAGTCGGTCTGCCAGCCGGGCGCGCCGACGATCCGGCCCATCGGCAGCCGCGACAGCGCGTCGGGCACGGTGGTGACGATGCGGAACCGCCGGCGGCCCATCGGGATGACCAGCATGGCGTGCGCCGGATGCAGGTGCATCGTCACCTCGTCATCGCCGTAGGGACCGTCGATCTCGACGTCGGCCAGGTTCCATTTGAACTCGTGACGGCCACCGGGAAAGCCCACGCCCAGGGCCTTGCGGACTGTGCTGTGCGCCCCGTCGGCCCCGATCAGATAGTCCGCCGCGACGGTCGTCGGCTCGCCCGCGGCCGGCGCCAGAGTCGCCCTGACCGTCTCGCCATCGGCCTCGAAGGCGGTCAGCGGGGTCTCGCGCTCGACGCTGATCCCGAGACTCGCCAGATCCTCCTCGAGGATCCGCTCGGTCTCGGATTGCGGCAGCGAGATCAGGTAGTTGTGGCGATGCGGCAGGCGATCCAGATGGATCGAAGCCAGATGCTCCGTGCCACGGAACAGCCGCATGCGGTTGATCCGCTGGCCGGCGGCGATCAGCCGCTCCGACAGGCCGCACCTCTCCAGATGCTCGAGCGTCCGAACGTTGACCGCGAGCGCCTTGCTGAGCTCGGTGCGGGCCGCGTTGCGGTCGATGATCCGCACCGACGCGCCGCGCCGCGCCAGCCGGTTGGCGGCGGCCAGTCCGACCGGGCCGGCCCCCACCACGAGAACACTCGGAGTCACGGTCGTGGCTGCCATCGACACCTCCATCGTCGCTGAGTGGCGTGAGCTTACCCGATGACGGCGTTCCTGTCGGCCCTGACCGCGGCACGGGATTCTCAAGCCAACTCACGACCATTTAGGTAAAATTGATCACGAATATCCCCTCTACGTTGTCGCGACGATCCGGTATGGTCCTCACAAGCGTAGGAAAGCCGTGCGGTTACTCACAGATTTCTTGGACCACTCCACGCAACGTCGGATTTGATGAATTCTCGCAGCGGGTTGATGAATGGAATTCCCGAAGGCGATTGATATCCAACCGACCGTCGGAGCCGGCGAATGAACGGCTGGTCCGTCGCGGTGGTCGATACCGGGGTCACCGACGAAACCGAGGCGGTCTACGGCGCAAGCCTGTTCGACTACGACTATTACGGTAACGACGCCGACACCGACGCGGGCCGCACCACCTCGCACGGCTCGCGCGTGGCGGAGGCGGTCGAGGCAACGAATTCCTCGCTCGAGCGGCTCGACATGCAGGTCGTCTCGAACGGCGAGACCAACATCAGCACCTACGCGATCCACAACGCGCTTCTGGACATCACCAACCTGTCGGACGAAGGTTGGTCGATCGGCGCCGTCAACATGAGCATGGGAAGCTACTACTCGTCCTGGGTCAGCGACTTCCAGACCAACATCGCCCTGCTGGCCAGCCGCGGCGTGTTCACGGTGGCCTCGGCCGGCAACGGCGGATCCAGCTTCTACACCGAGTACCCAACCTACCCGGCGCGGCTGTCCTACACGATTTCCGTCGGCAGCCATGACGGCTCGGGCAATCCGACCTGGTTCTCGCAGAACCGCGACGGCGGTGTGCACATCCTTGCCGACGGCGAGGATTTCCCCGGCACCGGCGACAACGGAACCAGTTTCGCCGCGCCTCAGGTCGCCGCCACCGTCGCCTCCATGCAGGCGCTGGTGGAGACCACCACCGGCGACCGGCTGAGTTTCGACGAGGTGGTCGACGCCCTGCAGGTGGGCGGCGCCGGTCCTCGCTCCGCGGTCGATCCGGCCGACAACGCCACCACCTACTTCCTGCTCGACCATAACCTCTCGGTGAACTACGTCCTCGATAATTATGTCGATCCGGCGTTCTCGGGCCTGGAATACATCGCCTCCTACAGTGACATCGAGGCCACCTACGGCCGCGATGCGACGGCGGCGCGCGACCACCTGATCGGCGCCGGCGTGTGGGAAGGGCGCGAGGTCAGCTTCGACGGCCTGGAATACCTCGCCAGCTATGAAGACCTGAGGGCCGTGTTCGGGACCGACCGGCATGCGGCGGCCGGTCACTATCTCGACGCCGGCCGGGCGGAGGGCCGGACCGTCACCTTCGACGCCGAAGCCTACATGACCGCCAACCCGGACGTGGCCCGCGCGTTCAACTACGATAACGACCAGGCGACGCTGCATTACATCACCGCCGGCGCCGCCGAGGGCCGCGCGACCGAGGGCGAGGCGCCGGCGACGGAGAGCCGGGCGGCGGTGTCCGAGGGCAGCGTCGATCTGGCCCGCTCCACCGACACCACGGGCTATGTCGGCATCGGCCAGTCGGTCACCGGCACGATCACCAGCTACGACCGCGACTGGTTCGAAACCGAGTTCTTCGCCGGCGAGACGGTGATCATCCAGGCCCGCGGGTCGGCCTCGGGTGGCGGCACGCTCTTCGATCCGGAACTGCGGGTCTACGACCTCTCCGGCAACTATCTCACCTACAACTGGGACAGCGGCGCCGGGCGGGACGCCTACCTCGCCTACACGCCGACCACCAGCGGCACCCACTATCTGGAGGTCGACGGCTACTGGCTCTACACCGGGACCTACACCCTGGAGGTCGCCTCCGCCTCGACATCCTCGATCGGCGCCTTCGCCACCGGCGCCGAACTGGCGGATCGGGTGCCGGAGTCCTTCGAGGATGTGCAGGCCTCGATCCTGGCCGACGGCCCGCCGCCGCTCGACCCGTTCGGGCTGCTCTAGCTGTTCAGTTCGGCCATTTGGACCGGCCGACGGCGACGACCGGCTGCGCGCTTACCTCGCCAACTCCTCGGTACCGATGACGCTGCCAAGCGGCGGAAGACCTTGAACGGGCCCCTGCCCGGTGACGGCACGGGCAAGCGCTGGACCGAGCGGCCGCGGCGGATCGGGACCGACCCGGCGCCACACATCCCGGGACCAAACGGCTAAAGCAGGCCGAGCGACCGCAGCTCGCGGCGCATCTCCTCGGGCATCTCGTCGCCGTCGTCGGCGACCGCCCCGGCGAGGTCGGCGGGGGCGTCGGCCGCCTCCAGATAGCGCCAACCTTGGAACGGCCGGTGCGGCCGGGGATCGACACGGATCAGCGCCGGCTCGAAGACCAACGCGCAGCACCGCCGGCCCTGATGATCGACTGCTTCCTCGATCGCGTGCAGCGGCTGGCGCACCCGCACCTCGCGGCGGATCACCCAGAACAGCGACCCGGGCGGTCCCGCCTCCGGCGTCATGATCTCGGCGACCCGGCGCGGGAAGTTCCGCGTCAGATGCCGGCTGTACGGCGGCAGGCCGGCGGCCTCCAGCTCGGCCCGCCGGCGCCTCTGGAAGGCGGCCAGCTGCTTGACCGTGTCGACCCCGACGCAGAGCTTGATCAGGTTCAGCGCCATCGCCCGCCTCCGGCACACCCGCGGTTCACGGCAGCATGCCGATCGCCGTCCACCACAGATAGTTCAGCGGCATCAGCAGCAGGACGGTGAAGAAGGCGGTGACCAGCGCGGTGCGGATCGCCGCCGAAGCCGGGATGCCGCCGAGTTGCAGCAGCACGATCAGCGGCGGCACCTGATAGGGGAACAGCACGGTCGAGAACCCGTTGACGAAGGTGTGCAGCACGGTGGTGATCGGCAGCCCCGAGGCGGCGGCGATATCGCCGGCGATCGGCGTCAGAATCGCCGGAATCCCCGGCATGGTGGACACCGTGCCGAGCAGTGCCGTCATCAGCGACAGCGCGAAGAACGCCTTGGCCGGGTGCTCGCCCTCCATCGCCACGTTGTCCAGCACCAGATGCGCCAGCGTCTCGCCTAGCCCGCTGTCGGCGACCAGCGCGCCGACGCCGAGGATACCGGCGACATAGATCAGCGGGTTCATCGGCACCTTGTCGCGGAACGCCTGCGGCGGCACCAGGGCCACCATCGGCAGCAGGCAGATCAGGCCGGCCGCCAGACTGACCCAGGCCGGCGAGACGCCGTGCACCGCATCGGTCGCCCACAACGCCAGCGCCACCGCGAGAAGCAGGGCAAGACGTTGCTCGTCCCGGCTCCAATAGGTCGTCTGCGGCGTTTCCTCGTCCGCGCCCGCTTGCGTCGGCGTGTCGTTGAACAGCCGCCAGACGACGATCACCAGAAGCACGGACTTGGCCAGGCCAAGGACCGGGAAATGGATGTACAGCCACTCGAAATACTGGATCTGGATACCGTGGAAGGTCTGGGCGGCGCCCAGCAGGACGTTGTTCGGCACATTGGCCGGCAGGATCGCCACCGGGCCGAGATAGGAGCCGAAGCCGGTCGCCACGATCAGCCCTGTGCGCCCGCGCGAGCCCTCGGCGTAACCAAGCCGGTCGGCGAGCGCGATCACGATCGGCAGCAGCAGCACCAGCCGGCCCATGGTTGACGGCATCAGGAATCCGAGCGCCAGGCAGACCGTCACCACGCCCGCGACCGTCGCCAGGTAGCCGCCGGTGAATCGCCGGACCAGCGTGCGCGCGATCCGCCCGCCGAGCCCCGTGCGGTCGACCGCTGCCCCGATGATCAGGCCGCCGAACACCAGCCAGAAGGCCGGGCTGGCGAAACCCGAGAAGATCACCGGCGCGCTTGAGACGCTCAGAACCATCGCCGCCAGGAAGAAGCCGACGGCAACCAGATGCTCGGGCAGCAGGACCGTGGCCCAGGCGCCGATCGCCAGCACCACCAGGGCGGCGGCCCGCATGATCTCCGGCGAGGCCCCGTCGGGCACCGGCATGAACCAGAGCGTTGCCGAGATGGCGGCCAGGACAAGGGTGGTGACCGCGTGACGCGGGGAAAGGGTCACGCCCCCTCCTCCGCCTCGAACATCACCAGATCCGCGCCCTCCTCGACCAGATCGCCGGCGGCGACGGGAACGCCGGCGACCGTGCCGTCGGCCGGGGCGGTGATGGTGTGCTCCATCTTCATCGCCTCGAGCACGATCAGGGTGGTGCCCTTGGTCACCGACTCGCCCGGGGCGACCGAGACCGAAACGACCTTGGCCGGCATCGGCGCCACCAGGCGCCCGCCCGCCTCCCCGCCGTCCTCGAGCCCGGCCAGCGGATCGGCGAGACCGACCGTCCAGCTCCGGCCGTCGGCCAGCACCGTGCGACGGTCCCGGTCGGCGACCACGCTTACCCGCCGGCGCACCCCGTCGATGGTGGCGAGGAAGGCGCCAGGACCCAGCGGTTCGGCCGCCACGGTGACGTCGACACCGTCGATCCGGGCGCGCCAGCCGGCGGTGGAGGCATGCATCTCGACGACGCTCTCCTCCTCGCCGAGACGCCAGCGCAGATCGTGATGGGCGCTGTCGTTCAGGCGCCAGGCATCGGACCGGGCCCAGGGCGAGTGCGGTTCCCCCGCCGCCGCCGCCCGCGACTTCGCCGCCGCGTCGAGCGCCAGCATCTCGGCGACCCCGGCGACCGCCAGCACCCAGGCCGGCGGCGGCGCGGGCGGCGGTGCGAGGGTGGCGATCTCGCGGCCGACGAAGCCGGTGTCAATCGGCCCGGCGACCACCTCGGGATGTTCGACCAGAGTCTTGAGGAAGTCGCGGTTGGTGGTCACCCCGACCACCTCGGTGCGCCCCAGCGCGGCCGCCAGGCGGGCGAGCGCAGTGACCCGGTCGGGCCCGTGGGCGATGACCTTGGCGATCATCGGGTCGTAATGGACGCTGACCACGCCCCCCTCCTCGACCCCGGAATCGACCCGAACGCCGACCCCCTCGGGCAGGCGCAGGCGCTGCAGGCGACCGGTCTGGGGCACGAAGTCGCGGGCCGGATCCTCGGCGTAGAGCCGAACCTCGGCGGCATGGCCGGTGATGGCGAGATCGTCCTGGGCGAACGGCAGCGGCTCGCCGGCGGCGACCCGGAGCTGCAGGGCGACGAGGTCGAGGCCGGTGATGAGCTCGGTGACCGGGTGCTCGACCTGCAGCCGGGTGTTCATCTCCATGAAATGGAACGCGCCGGCGCTGTCCATGATGAACTCGACCGTGCCGGCGCCGACATAGCCGACCGCCTCAGCCGCGGCGACGGCGGCGGCGCCGATCTCGGCGCGCAGGGCCGGGTCGAGTCCGGGCGCCGGCGCCTCCTCCAGGATCTTCTGATGGCGGCGCTGGGCGGAGCAGTCGCGCTCGAACAGGTGGACGGTGGTGCCGTGGGTGTCGCCGAAGACCTGAACCTCCACGTGGCGCGGCCGCTCCAGGTACTTCTCGACGATCAGCCGGTCGTCACCGAACGACGCCTTGCCCTCGCGCTGCGCCCCCTCGATCGCCGCCTTCAGTTCCTCCTCGGCGCGGACCACGCGCATGCCCTTGCCGCCGCCGCCCGCCGACGCCTTCAGTAGAACCGGAAACCCGATGGAACGCGCCGCCTCGGCCAGGCGATCGGTCGCCTGATCGTCGCCGTGATAGCCGGGAACCAGCGGCACACCGGCCTTCTCCATCAGCGCCTTGGCGCCGGCCTTCGACCCCATGGCCTCGATCGCGCTGGCCGGCGGACCGACGAAGGCGATGCCGGCGTCGGCGCAGGCCTCGGCAAAGGCGGCGTTCTCGGACAGGAAACCGTAGCCCGGATGGATCGCCTCCGCCCCCGACCGCCGGGCGACGTCGAGAATGCGCTCCGCCACCAGGTAGCTCTCAGCGGCCGGCGCCGCGCCGATCGGCCAGGCCTCGTCGCAGGCCCGCACATGCGGGGCGTCACGGTCCGCCTCGGAGAACACGGCGATGGTGCGCAGCCCCATGGCGCGGGCGGTGCGGGCGACCCGGACGGCGATCTCGCCCCGGTTGGCGATCAGCAGGCTGGTGAACATCGTCTCGCGTCCAAGTTTTGGAGGCGTGAGCATAGAAAGCGGTGACGGGGAATTCAAAGGTGTCCGTGGGTCATGTCACCGATGCCGGAACCCGACCGCCGGCACAGCCTAGTCGTCGATGCTCTCGCCGAAGAACAGCAGGCAGCCGTCCGGGTCCTTCACATGGAATTCCCGCATGCCGTAGGGCTGGTCGAAGGGCGGGCGCACCCGGCCCTCGGGCAGCGACTCCAGGACCGGGCGCAGCCGCGCCCACAGCGCGTCGACCCCGCGGACCCACAGATAGACCGAGATATGGGTCGCCGTCGCTTTCAGGGCCTCGGGATCGTCGGTCGCGACGAAATGGATCGCCGCCTCGCCCCGCACCGCTATCGCGAACCCCGGTTCCTCCACCCGCCGCTCGAAGCCGAGCGTGCCGGCGTAGAAGTCCATCGTCGCCGCGATGTCCCGCACCGGAACGATGGCAACAGCATCTTCGATCACGGGTTCGGACATGGTGACCTCCTGCGCAATGGGGCTGCTCACCGTCGCACGGACGGCCGCGTCGGAACAGTGGACGCAGGGCCCGCCGATCGGACATATGAAGCGTCCCGGGGCGACCGAAGAGAGACCATCGATGCCAACCGCCGACCAGTCCTTCCGATTTACCTATGCGATTCTGCGCCAGCCGGCGGAGAGCATCGTCGAGGGCCTGCGCGCCGTCGATACCGGGACACCGGACATCGCGCTGTTCCGTCAGCACCACGCGGCCTATCGCGACGCCCTGGAGGCGGCGGGGATGGCGACCACGGTCCTGCCGCCGCTGGAGGAGTTTCCCGACAGCGTGTTCGTCGAGGACGCCGCCTTGTGTCTGCCCGAGGGCGCGATCGTCATGCGCCCCGGCGCGCCGACCCGGCTCGGCGAGGCGGTGATGATCGAGCCGGCGCTGCGCGCGGCCTACGGGGAGGTGTGCCACCTGCCGTCGCTCGGCGATCACGGCCACGGACGGATCGAGGGCGGCGACGTCCTGGTCACCGGCGGCGAGATCCTGGTCGGCCGCTCGGCCCGCACCAACGGGGCCGGGATCGAGGCGCTCCGCGTGACCGTGGCCGACTGGGGCTACCGGGTGCGCGAGCTCGCCACCCCGCCCGAGGTGCTGCATTTCAAGACCGATTGCGGCCTGCTGGACGGCGAGACGATCCTGACCACGCGACGGCTGGCAGCGGGCGGGGGGCTGGACGGCTACAGGCTGATTCACACCGCCGAGGGCGAGGAAGCGGCGGCCAACGCGGTGCGGGTCAACGATGTCGTCCTGATGCCGGCCGGCTTCCCGAGGACGGCGGACTCGGTGCGCGCCGCTGGGTATGAAATCGTGGAACTGCCGAATACCGAGGCGGCAAAGGTAGATGGTGGGATGAGCTGTCTGTCACTGCGGTTTGCCGCACCTGCCTAGAGCATGATCGTCCAAGACGGAGTCGCTTCGCGATGCCGGCTTGGACGTGAATCATGCTCTTCATCAACAGGTTAGAGCAAATTCACATGCCACGTCGCGATCGCTGGCGATCGCGTCACAACATGATTTGCTCTAGGTCTGGTCGCGGATCAGAAGCTCCTCGACCAGGTAGAGCGACACCGCCTCGTCGCCCATGAACACGGTGTTGAATTCCAGCGGGGCCACGCTGCGGGCCATCTCGCGCATCCAGCCGCGCAGCGGATAGTCGTCCAGGCGCAAGTCGGTCGGATCGCGCACGACGTCGCGGTTCAGGTGGTAGACCGCCTTGCAACCGATCGCCTTCAGCGCGTCGCTGTAGAACGTGTGATTGGCCCGGTCCATGTGCTGGAACGAGCGGAAGTTCAGCGCGATGGTGTCGGCCACCGGCAGCTCGCGCAGCTTCCACGGTGCCACCGTGACCAGGCGGGCGGAGGGGTCGATCCTGTCGTCGTCGAACCAGAACCTGCCGACCGCCCCCGGGAAATGCCGCTCGAAATAGAGATGGGTCGCCATCAGGTTGGCCGGCAGGTCGACGGCGATGAGTTGGCCGCCGCGATGAAACTCGGCGAGCGATTTGAGCAGATGGCCGTGGCCACCGCCGATCTCCAGCATCCGTCCGGTCGGGCCGACGCCGTGGAACGGCTTGTATTTCTCCAGCGCCGCCATCAGCGAGACGACCCGAACCGCGACACCGATGCTCGCATGGCAGGTCGGCAGCGGGCCGCTCTCGCTGACGAAGGTGTCGAGATAGCCACGCGGCCCGCCCGAGGCGACCGGATCGATGCATACCCGGTCGAACACCGGCAGGAAACGGGGATAGACCTTCTCCACATAGGCGCGGCTGTTGCGGAACATCCGGTCCAGGCTGTCCGGATCGACGACGACGTCCCCGAAGACCCGATCGGCGGCGGCCCCGCCCCGGGCGACCATCTCGGCTTCGGATCCGGCGTCCGGGAAGTAGTCCCGCGGGTCGAGTCCGAAGCCGCCGTGATAGTAGTCGCGGATGTTGGCAAGCACCGCCGGGTCGCGCGTCGGATCGAGCTTGGCCACCTCGCCATGGATCGGCCGCCATCCGAGATCGCCATGGGCGCGCGCCGCTTGCAGCAGCCGGGCGAACAGGTCGGCGATCTCCTCCCCGGTCATGGTCGGATCCGAAAGCCGATGGCGATGCGGCCGGCTACCATGTCGGCCGGCGCTTCTCAAGGAACGCGCTCAGACCTTCCTTGGCCTCGCCCGTGGCCCGCTGGTGGGCGATGCGCTGGGCCGTGTCGCGCACCAGAAGGTCGTCGATCTTGCGCCCCGCGACGTGACTGATCAGGTCCTTGGACGCCCGCACCGCCCTTGGACCCGACCCGGTGATGTGGCCGAGCAGGTCGTCCACGGCGGCGTCCAGCGCCGCTTCGTCCTCGGCGACCGCGTGGATTAGGCCGATGCGCAGTGCCTCCTCGGCGCCGAACCGCTCGCCGGTCAGGAAATAGCGCCGCGCCGCCCGCTCGCCGATGGCGCGCAGGGCGTACGGGCTGATGGCGCCGGGGATGATGCCGAGCTTGACCTCGCTGAAGGCGAAGACCGCGTCGCTTGCCGCGATCGCCATATCACAGGTCGCGGTCAGGCCGACGCCGCCGCCGAGCGCCGCGCCATTGACCCGGGCGATGGTCGGCATCGGCATGGTGTCCAGCCGCTTCATGAGCCCGGCCAGCTTCATCGCGTCCTGGAAATTCTCGTGGTCGCGCTGACCGCCCGCCCGTTTCATCCAACCGATCTCGGCCCCGGCCGAGAACGCCGCCCCGGCCCCGGTGAGCACGAGCGCGCGGGCCTTCTCCTCGCCGGCGATCCGCTCCAGGGTTTCGGTCAGGTCCTGGATCAGAACATCGTCGAAGGCGTTGCGGATTTCCGGCCGGTTCAGGGTCAGGCGCACCACGCCCCGGTCGTCATGGTCGACCTGAATGGTCTCCGGACGCTGAATGTCGTGGCGGATCATGGCGGGCTTCCTCGCGCGTTCATTTGCTCCCGTCTTCACTTGTCATCCCGGCTTGCCGCAGGCAAGGCCGGGACCGGCAAACAAAAGCCTGGAGCTGGGTCCCGGGCAGCGCTCCGCGCTCCGGGGATGACACCGGACGTCGTTGCTACATCCGGAATACGCCGAACTTGGTCTTTCCGATCTCCCGGTTCAACGCCGCCGAGAGCGACAGGGCGAGCACGGTCCGGGTTTCGGCCGGGTCGAGAATACCGTCGTCCCACAGCCGGGCGGTGGCGTAGTACGGGTGACCCTGGGTCTCGTACTGCGCGCGGATCGGCGCCTTGAACGCCTCCTCGTCCGCCTCGCTCCAGGTCTCGCCGCGCGCCTCGAGGCCGTCGCGGCGCACCTGGCCCAGCACGTTCGCCGCTTGCTCGCCGCCCATGACCGAGATCCGCGCGGTCGGCCATGTGTACAGCATGCGCGGCGAATAGGCCCGGCCGCACATGCCGTAATTGCCGGCCCCGAACGAGCCACCGACGATGACGGTGAACTTCGGCACCGCCGCCGTCGCGACCGCCGTCACCAGCTTGGCGCCGTCCTTGGCGATGCCGCCCGACTCGTACTTGCGACCGACCATGAAGCCGGTGATGTTCTGCAGGAACAGCAGCGGAATGCCGCGCTGGGCGCAGAGCTCGATGAAATGCGCGCCCTTCTGAGCCGATTCCGAGAACAGGATGCCGTTATTGGCGACGATGCCGATCGGGTAGCCGTGAATCCGCGCGAACCCGGTCACCAGCGAGGTGCCGTAGAGCGGCTTGAATTCATCGAGTTCGCTGCCGTCGACGATCCGGGCGATGACCTCGCGGATCTCGATCGGCTTGCGCAGGTCGTCGGGCATGATGCCGTAGAGCTCGGCCGGGTCATAGGCCGGCGGCTCCGGATCGCGCAACTCCACCGTGGCCGGCTTGCGCCGGTTCAGGTTCTCGACGATCCGCCGGGCGATGCCGAGCGCATGCGGGTCGTTCTGCGCCATGTGGTCGGTGACGCCGGAGATCCGGGAATGCACCTCGGCCCCGCCCAGGTCCTCGGCCGAGACGACCTCGCCGGTCGCGGCCTTCACCAGCGGCGGGCCGCCGAGGAAGATCGTCCCCTGGCCCTTGACGATGATGCTCTCGTCCGCCATCGCCGGGACGTAGGCGCCGCCGGCGGTGCAGCTGCCCATCACCACGGCGATCTGCGGGATGCCGTCCGCCGACATCTGCGCCTGGTTGTAGAAGATCCGCCCGAAATGGTCGCGATCGGGGAACACCTCGTCCTGGTTCGGCAGGTTGGCGCCGCCGCTGTCGACCAGGTAGACGCAGGGCAGGTTATTCTCCCGCGCGATATCCTGCGCCCGCAGGTGCTTCTTGACGGTGATCGGGTAATAGGTGCCGCCCTTCACCGTGGCGTCGTTGCACACCACCACGCATTCGCGACCGCCGATCCGTCCGATGCCGGTGAGGATGCCGGCGGCCGGCACCTCGCCCCCGTACATGCCGTCGGCGGCGAGCTGGCTGAACTCCAGGAACGGGGCGCCGGGGTCGAGCAGCGTTCGGACCCGGTCGCGCGGCAGCAACTTGCCCCGCGACAGGTGACGCTCGCGCGCCCGTTCGCCGCCGCCCAGCTTGACCGCGCGAACCTTCTCGCGCAGCTCGTCCACCAGGGCGGCGGTGCGCTCAGCGTTCTCCTTGAAGCCGTCGGATCGGGTGTCGATCGAAGACCGGATCACCGACATCGCGTCACCATCCACCGGTGGCGAGCCAGCGCTCGAGGTGGTCGAGACGGTCGACCCCCCAGAACGGCTCGCCATCAACGATGAAGAACGGCGAGCCGCAGACCCCGACCTGCATGGCCGCCTCGATCTCGGTCTTCAGGCGCTCCTTGACCGCCGCGTCGCCCAGAGCCGCGGACAGCGCCGCCCCGTCGATGCCGACCTCGCCGGCGATCCGGATCACCGCGTCGGCGTCCCGGATGTCGCCGCCCGTCCCGAAGGCCTCGTCGTACAACGCCTTGGCCAGGGTCACCGCTTGGCCGGGATGCGTGTCCTTGGCCCAGTAGACGGCGCGGGCCGCCGGGATCGACGGGAAGGGCATGACCTCGGGCATGGTGATCGCGACGCCCATCATGCGGGCCATCCGCTCCATGTCACGGCGGGCGTAAGCGCCCTTGATCGGGATGTCGAGCAGCGGCTGCGCGCCGGTGGTCTTGAAGATCACGCCGAGCAGGATCGGTTTCCAGTCGACCTCGCGCTCGTACAGCTGCGCCATCTCGCCGATCTTCTGCGCGGCGAGGTAGCCGTAGGGCGAGGAGAAGTCGAAATAGAAATCGATCGGCGCCTTGGGCTCGCCCCCGGTCGCGTCATCATCGCTCATCGTGAACCCTCCCAGGTCCGGCACGCGGTTCCTACCAGGGAAAGTCGGTGCCGTCGTAGTTGCGGAAACAGCCGTTGTCCTCGGGCTTCAGCTTGGCGATCTCGGCGCGCAGGCCGGCGGCGCTGTCGACGGCGGTGACCGGCGCGCTCGGTCCGCCCATGTCCGTGCGCACGTGGCCCGGATGGAACAGGGCGACGATCGCCCCCTTGTCCGCCAGTTCCAGCGACAGGCAGTGGGCCGCCATGTTCAGCGCCGTCTTGGACGACCGATACACCGCGTTGCCGCCGCCGTTGCGCCCGATCGACGCCATGAGCGAGCTGGTGAAGGCCATGACCTTCATCGAGCTGTCGAGCACGTTGTCCTTGAACGCCCAGGCGACGCGGATCGGCGCCAGGACGTTGGTCTGCATGGTCCGCGCCCAGGCGTCGTAGTCGATGTCGCCGATCGACGGCACCTTGTTGATGTTGATCCCGGCGTTGTTGAAAAGCACGTCGATCCCCTGCCCCGCCAGGCTGGTGACCAGCGAGTCGAGGCTCGCCGGGTCGTCCACGTCCAGCGGGTAGATGTCGATATCCCCCCCGACGGCTTTCAGGTCGGTGGCCGTCCCCGGATCGCGGCAGGTCGCGATCACGCGCCAACCGTCGGCGGCGTATTGGCGGGCGAGTTCAAGGCCGATGCCGCGATTGGCGCCGGTGATCAGAACGGTAGGCATGACGAATCCCTCTCGTTGCCGGGTCTCAGAACGCCGCCCCGTCGACGACGGTGAAATGCGCATCCTGCGGGGTGCAGTTGATCCCGTTGATCGGGATGATGTCCTGCGGGCAGGAGGAGAACGCCACGACGCAGTCGATCGCCGCGGTCAGAACCACGTAACCGCCCGGCCCGCTGACCGGTGGCTTCCAGTCGATCCGGCCCTCGGCGTCCCAGGGGATGTTCATGAACAGGTTCAGCGGGCTCGGCGTCTCGGGCGATGTCAGGCCGAGTTCGGCGAGCGCGGCATGCAGGTTGTCCTCGCAGCTGTCGTGGTAGCCCTCGACCCCGAGGCCCTGGTAGCGCCAGCGGTCGCAGGCGGCGATGAAGGTATCGTGCACCTCGCCCGAGGTGTCCTCGCTCAATGTCAGGATCGGGCGGCGGTGGTTGGTGACCAGAGTGTCACCGATCTTCGGCGTCAGCCGGTTCATGGCGGCGCGGCTGTGTTCCATCGACATGAACTCGCTCAGGTCGCCGTCGACGAAGGCCCAGGTGTCGACCACCTGGCTGCCCGGCGTGTTGATCACCTTGACCGCCTGACCGGCGGTGAGCCGGGTCGCCTTGCCCTTGCGGGCGGGAATTGTGGTGCCTGTCATCGCTTCTGCTGCCGCTTCCTTGTAGAGGGGCTGACACTAGCAAGGGGCGTGAGCGGGGGGCTAGCGGCGAATGGCGGTCCGCCCACGCCGGATCCTGGCCGGATCCGGTCCAGCCCGGGCGATACCGCGCAATCGTCTTGCGCCGTCGCCTCGTTTGATGGTCTACGGCTACCGTTGGCGCAGTGGCCAGGCTGCGACTCAGGCCCGAGAGGGAGCGATCCATGCTTGACCCGAACGCCTACGACTCGGCGGAACAACTCGCCAAGGAACGGTGCGGCGACTGGCCAACCCTCGCCGCTGTGATCCCGCACGTGTTCAACGAAAGCGCTATTCCGGTCCGGGTCTCGTCCCTTCCGGCCCTCTCCTATGTGATCAGCGCCATGGACTGGACGAGCTGCGACGTCCTGCTGCAGGAGATCCGCGGAGCTCGGCGCAGCGATGTCGAGGCGGTCGGCGAGGCCGCCAAGCGGTTCATGCGGCTCCACCGCGTGCTGTTCGGCAGCCGGCGGGTGCAGATCCCCGTCACCCGGCTCCTCTATTCTTACCTGATCTACCGCAAGATTCGCGCCTTGCCGGCGCACGCCTCCGTCCTCGATATCGGGCCGGCGGACAGTTACCTGTCGTTCTTCCTGGCGACCGATCCGAGCTTCGAGATCGACGACAAGATGGAAGTCACGCAGTCGCTCTATCTGTTGCAATCCGCGATGGGCGCGCATCTCTACGACGAGGGCTACCTCGATCTCGCCAGGGACGAGACGGAGTATCGGGGCCCGGTCATCCGCAATCCCTTCAGTCAACGGACCGTCCCGCAGGATCGGCTGATCCTGGACTACACCCCCCGCGTCCGGTCCACGCTGTATCCCTGGTGGCGCTTCAAGGATCCGTTCCAACGCCGCTACGACGTGATCATGGCGAACGAGAACATCTGCGAGATGTCGGGCGACGCTTTCACCTATTACATGCGGCACATCGCCAGCTCGCTCACGCCCGAGGGGCTGTTCTTCGTCCACGGCATCGGCCGGACGACGAACAGCAAGGCGCTGGACTATTGCCTCAAGGTCATCGAATGGGCGGGTCTGCGCCCAGTCATCTGGGAGACCACGCCGCAGCACGGCGGCACGGCGCACACGCCGAACCTTCTGTTCATCGGCCCGCAGCACCCGCAGCACGGATCCTGGTCGGGGAACTTCCGCGCGCGGCGGTTCAACACCGACGACCCGATCGTGCGCGCCGCCTTCGGCCTTGACGAGCCGCCCGGCGAGATCACCGACCACAACGCGTTCGTCGCCGCGCTTCGCGCCTACCTCGCCGCCGACGCCTGACCCGGCGGCCGGGCCCTAGCGGCTGAGATCGCCGGTGGTCGGGTCGATCTTCGCCGTCACTTCGACCTCGACCCGCATGTACGGCTCCGCCAGGTCGGCGAGGATCGTCGTGTTGGCGGGGCGCGCCCGGTCACAGTGGCGCTTGATGATCGGCTTGATGCGCTCGAACTCCTCGCGGGTGGCGACGAAGATCCGCACCCGAAGCATGTTCTCCAGGCTGGTGTTCGCCTGGTTGAGGGCGCGGGCGATGATCTTGAAGCAGTTCTCGCACTGGCTCTCCACGTCCTCGGGAAACTCCAGCGTGTCCGGGTCGAAGCCGGTGGTGCCGGAGACGAAGACATAGGGCGGGTCGATCACCGCCCGGGCATACCCCGCCATCTCCTCGAACGGGGCGCCGGAATAGATGCGTCGGCCGATCATGCGGGGGCTCCAGCAGTGGTGGACGGACGTGTGAGTTTTCGCGCAGACGGCATCGCCGGTCCAGGGTTCAATGCGGCAGTAGCCGACAGGTCTGTGTCCTGCCGGTCGATCGGTCGCTTCGGGGGAGGCACCAATGAACGCTCTCAAATCCAAAAGCTCACGCATGGCCGCCCTTGGGGCCTCTCCGAGGCGTTTCGGCGGTCTCGGGCGGGCGCTCGCCGGGATTGCGGTCGTCGCGTCCCTGGGCGCCTGCGCCGGCGGCAGCGCCTACCTTCACAACGAGAAGGCCGCGGAAACCAGCGCCAAGCTGAAAGAAAAGGTCGACGGAATCGATCTGCTCCAGCCGATCAAGACCGCGCGTGAAACGCAGGCGACGCTGAACGCCAACTACCTCGACCTCGTTGGTCAGCGACTTGTGGCGGTTCGAGACAACGAAATTCGTATCATGGTCGAAGCGCCAACCGCGCGGCCTCCTATGGTCTTCGCACAGAAGGCTCAAGAGCGGATTGAAAAACGCTTGATGGACGTCATCGGCAACGGCCGGCCGACAGACGACTTCGTGTCGAAAGCTGTTCAGACCTGGGAGGCTGCGAGGACACGCGACAGCACACTCGCCCAGTTCGATTCCACTTGGAAAAGATCGATTGATGATACACCCCCGTCATGTACCGACCTGACGGTGGAGAAAAATGAAATACCGTTCAAACCATTCGAAGCCAAAGCGCCCGATGCGCTCGCCGACCTGATCGACACGGTATTTTCAAAGACTGAGGGTCAATTCGAACGTTCAGTTATTGAGGCCTTGGTCAAAAGCCGAGCCAATCAATGCGCGACATACCAGAATAGCTCACCAAGCTCTGTCCCGTTCGCCGAAAACTCGTTATTGAATACAGCGGTTACCGAAATGGCGACTGCCGCGGCGGATCTGGAGGCGGACAAGAAGAAGGCGAAAGACACTCGCAGGGCTCTCAAGACAGCAGCTGACGCCCTAAGTGCCGCTCAAGACGCAGCCAAGATCGATACCGCGAAGTGCGCAAAGGGTGATGACCCGGCTGACGGCGGAGGAAGCGAGGGCAGCGCCAGTGAATCGCCGGAGGAGCAGTCCCCCGTCCAGACGCAGGCATGCGTCGCACTGAAAGCAATCAAGGATCTCAAGTCGATCCCTACGTTCGGTCCGCTGGAGGCGGCCAACGAGCAGATCGAGAAGCTCGACGCACTGCTTCGGGCGGTAACAGGCGAATCGGATGACGATGATCCTACTGGCTTTGCCGCGACATTCGTCGCGTTTGCCAATCATATCGACGAGCTGAAGCGACTATCCGCCCCTCCGACGATCGCCCTGGTCATCCAGAAAAAGCGGTTGACGATCTTGCGAGACGACGCAAAGCGGGCTGTCGAAAGGGCGGTGGACCGTGTGGAGATTCTCAGAAAGAAGCGTGACGCTTTGTTGAGGGAGTTCATCGCGTTGAATGCCGCGCGTCAGTTGATGGAAGCATCGCTGACAGAGTCCGGCGGTCGCTGGCTCACGACAGACGAGATGACAGCTCCGCGAAACCCAAGGGCGAGACGCTACGCTGTCAGTGGGATCGAGACGTACCTGGCGTCTATCATCGGTCCGCGCCGCGAGGCGGAAGCTGCCGACTATGAGTTGGTCGACCTCGAACACCGCAAGGCGATCGATGCCAACGAAACCGCCATTCGTCTCCAAGCGAGCCTGATCAAGACGGCAGTCTCCACGCTCGACGAGAACCTTCAAGGAGGCTTCAGATCTGAGGAGGGTACCCAGCTTCTTCAAAGCATCATCCTCGCCCTTATCGCCGTAGGAGTGAACTGATGACACGGTCCAACGCAGCCTCGATGAGAATAGCCGCCGCCGCGATCACCGTTCTTTCACTGGGAGCGTGCGTGTCTCCGACATCGGAAGCGCGCAAGGTCGCGACCCTCTCGGCAGCGCAGACATCCCTCTTCCAGAGCGAGATGGAGAGACTGGCGAGATCGACCCAGGAGTCGGTCGACCGCAGAGTAAAGACGGCTGCATTACTTCGACGTGCGATCGGTCAGCTTCAGGCAGATGTGAGCGCCTTTGCCCAAGGTGCCGAAGACTCAGCCGCGATCGCGGGACTGGAGAAGGAACCTGGCGTTCATCTCTTGATCAACCGCCTTAAGACCGGCTCAGATCGCGTGAACGATCGGGAGATCGCCCTTCTTACGCTTGAAGCCGACACGCGTAAGACACTCTCCGCGAGCATCGCCGCAATACAGGTTCCGTCAACAGAGCTCGCAGCTGCCGCGACCACGCTCGGCGAACTTGGCAAGGAGCAGGGCCGACTAGATCGAGCGAAGCTCGTGTTCCAGTTCTTTAAACCGATCTATCAAGACGTGAAGAAACTGGCGACGGAGAGCTCGGAGAACGCCAAATCCGTCGATACGAAATCCAGTGCGATCGAGCAAAGCCCTGCCCTCATGGGCGTGCCAGAAAAATAGTTGATGACTGACTGAGCAAAAAATTCTTGATGCGAGGAGCGGACATGTCAGAAATCAAACTTACGGACCAAATGGAAGCGAACGATATCCTTAAATACAACTTGACGATGGATGACAGCATAGCGGCGCTTGACAACGCACGAAACAAATTGGCCGGCGCCGAATCCGTTGCACCTCCGGGCGAAAAGGCAGAAATCGCCGACAGAAAGATCTACGCATCGAACAAATACACTTTAAGCATTGAAAAAAAAGAAGCGTTCAATGCCAATGAAGAAAAAGCGAGGCGCCCCACCCAACAAGAGACTGACGTCATCAAAGAGGCTTTGACAACGTTGCAGGCGCAAACAAATGCCAATGCTTCTTGGAGACAAGTCGCAGCCCTAGCAAAGGAAGTCGCTGAAACGGTCCCCAAGTTCCATCCGGATCAGTGACCCGGCCGCCGGAACGCCGCCCGCGCCGCCTCGCATTCGGTGCGGGCCGGACAGCCCTCCACGTGGTCGTTGACGATGCCGACCGACTGCATGAAGGCGTACATCGTGGTCGGGCCGACGAAGCTCCAGCCGCGCTTCTTCAGCGCCTTGGACAGCGCCACCGAGGCCGGCGACTGCGTGATCGACATCAGCGTCGCGTGGTCGAACCGGTCCGGCCGGTCCTCCGGCGCCGGCTCGAAACGCCAGATGAAGGCGGCGAGCGAGCCCGCCTCCTCGACCAGTTCGATCGCCCGCCTGGCGTTGTTGATGGTGGAGCGGATCTTGCCCTGGTGGCGCACGATCCCCTTGTCGGCGAGCAGCCGCTCCACATCGGCCTCGCCGAATTCGGCGACCCGGCGGAAATCGAAGCCGGCGAATCCGGCGCGGAACGCCTCGCGCTTCCGGAGGATCGTCAGCCAGGAGAGGCCGGACTGGAACCCCTCCAGGCAGATCTTCTCGAACAGCCGCACATCGTCGCCGACCGGCCGGCCCCATTCGGTGTCGTGATAGGCGATGTAATCGGCATGCTCGCCAGGCCAGGTGCAGTGAGAGACTGCTGCGGCCGCCTCTGAACCCATGAGTTGGTTCCCGATCTGTTCCAGTGTCCGGCACACCATGCCCTGAGCCCACGGCGGCTGCAATCTCGAACACCGCGACTCCCGTTTCGCGAGAACGATTCATGAATTGGCCAAACATGTTCGCTGGAGACATACAATTATTTCGAGGAAAATATTCACACAGCATCTTTGATCTATTGCGCGGAGGAAACTGCGATGACATCAGTCGAGAGACCCGGGCTCACACGACGCGACGCGTTGATGATGATCGGCGCGGTCGCCGGAACCGCGGCTGCCACGACCGTGGTCCCGATGATCGCACGCGCAGCGACGGGCACGTTCATAGAGCCGGATCTGATGCGAGCGGTCACCTCGACTCCGCTGTATCAGGGTTACCTCCTGACTTTGGACAATGACGGGTTCAAGCCGGAGACGGTTGACACGCTCTATGCGCTGACATGCGAGACACGCTCCGGCATTCAATTGCCGACCGGCACGAGCACGATCAACTATGAAACGAACAGCTTCATCGACCAGAACAATGCCAGTCCGGCAAACGCCGGGCCGGTCGGTCCGACCATGGTGTTCACGCGGGGAAGGAGCACAGGGGTGTTCCTTCAGAACATCATGACCGGCTGCGGCAAGGACTACTTCATTCCGATGTCCGAGGCGGCGTCGCACTACACGCCGCATGCCTTCACCGTGACGAATCTCCACACGCACGGCCTGCACGTCTCGCCCGACGCCCCGTCGGACGACGTGCTGATCCTGGTCGGATCGTCCAACGTCGCCGACCCCGACGATCATTCGAAGACTGGCCCCGCGACGTTCTATGACGGCCAGTTCTCCTATCGTTACGACGTGCCGGACACCCATCCGGTCGGGACGTTCTGGTATCACCCGCACAAGCACGGCAGCGTGTCGACCCAGATCGCGACCGGCATGGCCGGCGCTCTGATCATCCGCAGCGGCGAGGACGACAAGGACTTCGATCAACTGCTGTCGGAGCAGTGCAACATCACCGAGGCCGACGAGCGGGTGCTGGTCTTCACCACAATCAACTACATGGCGGAGAACAATCGTCCGGACCATGCGGTGTTCGATCCGCTTCTCTACGCGACCGGCGATACGGTCTCGAAAGGATGTCCGGTGACCAAGGACACGCCGGACCAGACCGTCATGCTGGTCAATGGGGCCTACATGCCCACCCTGACCATGAAGAAGGGCGAGATGCTCCGCCTGCGCATCGTCAACGCGACCGTCGGCCAGGTGATCATCCCCAAGTTCAAGAACGCCCTGCTCACCAATCCGTCGGGCCTCGGCGCCACGCCGGCGGTTCCAGACGTCTATGCGGTCGCGGTGGACGGGATCGCCCTGCCGCCGCCCTTCGACTCCCGGCAGTTCAACCCGGCCGACCCCTATTATCCGATCGACTACAGCCTCTCCGACCCGTCTTCATCCGCCTACGTGACCACGGCGGAGCTGATCAACGTCGCCGCCGGACAGCGCCTCGACCTGATCGTGCACGCGAAGGACGCGGGTACGTTCACGCTGTGGGGCGCGGATCTCGACGAGGCACCGACCGTGGTGACCCTGAATGCTCAGAATGTGACGCCGTCGAACGTCTTCACCCACGCGCTCCTCAACGTCCACGTCACCGAGGATGCGCGGACCGACCAGAGCCTGCCGACATTGTCCCTGTTCCAGGAATCGACCATCCAGCGTCCGCCCTCGGGCATGGATTTCAACATCGGCGACATCGTCACGGAACTACCGAAGCTCGCCTACCGGTCGCTGGCGTTCAGCGATCCGGTCGACGACGAGCCCTACTTCACGATCAACGGCAAGTATTTCGAGGAAGGGAACCCGGCGGGCGCGCAGGTCCAGCTCAAGCTGGACGCCATCGATTGGTGGCACCACTTCAGCAAGGCCGGCGCGCACATCTTCCACATCCACATCAATTCCTTCCAGGTCGTGGCACGCTGCCCGACGGTGAACGGACTGCCAAATCTGATAGCCGTCACGACCTACGACATACCAATCTGGCGGGACACTCTCTACTTCGACTCACATCCGCCGAAGGGCGTGAGCCAGGAGGATGGCATCGGCGTCCTTGCCGTCAGCAAGCAGGTCGATTTCACTGGCGAGTTTGTCCTGCACTGCCACAACGTCTTCCACGAGGACGCCGGGATGATGTTCACCGTCTCGATCGAGAAGTAAGGGCACCGGTGACCGGCTCCGGCGGCGGCGCGATCGCCGCCGGCGTCGGTCGGAACGCGCGGCGCGCTACGCCGTCTCCTTGAACAGCTCGCGGCCGATCAGCATGCGGCGGACCTCGCTGGTGCCGGCGCCGATCTCGTAGAGCTTGGCGTCGCGCAGGATGCGGCCGGTCGGATAGTCCATGGTGTAGCCGTTGCCTCCCAGACACTGGATCGCCTCCAGCGCCATCCAGGTCGCCTTCTCGGCGGCGTAGAGGATGGCGCCGGCGGCATCCTTGCGGGTGACCTCGCCGCGGTCGCAGGCGCGGGCCACCGTGTACACGTAGGACTTGGCGGCGTTCATGATCACGTACATGTCGGCGATCTTGGCCTGCATGATCTGGAAGCTGCCGATCGGCTGGCCGAACTGCTCGCGCTCATGGACGTAGGGGATGACCACGTCCATCGCCGCCTGCATCAGCCCGGTCGGCCCGGCGGCCAGTACCGCGCGCTCGTAGTCGAGGCCGCTCATCAGCACCCGAACGCCGCCGTTCAGCTGGCCGAGCACGTTTTCCTCCGGCACCTCGACATTGTCGAACACCAGCTCGCCGGTGTCGGAGCCGCGCATCCCGAGCTTGTCCAGCTTCTGGGCGACCGAGAAGCCCTTGGCCTTGGTGTCGACCAGGAAGGCGGTGATGCCGTGCTGGTGCTTCTCTGGATCGGTCTTGGCGTAGACCACGATGACGTCGGCGGTCGGGCCGTTGGTGATCCACATCTTCGAGCCGTTGAGAACGTAGCGGTCGCCCTTCTTCTCCGCCCGCAGTTTCATCGAGACCACGTCGGAGCCGGCCCCCGGCTCGCTCATCGCTAGCGCGCCGACGTATTCGCCGCTGATCAGCTTCGGCAGGTAGCGCTGTTTCTGATCCTCGCTGCCGTTCAGGCGGATCTGATTGACGCACAGGTTGGAATGGGCGCCGTAGCTGAGCCCGACCGAGCCCGACGCCCGGCTGATCTCCTCCATCGCCACGCAATGCTCAAGATAGCCCATGCCGGCGCCGCCGTATTCCTCGCCGACGGTCACGCCGAGCACGCCGACATCGCCCATCTTGCGCCACAGATCGTGGGGAAAGGTGTTGTCGCGGTCGATCTCGGCGGCGCGCGGCGCGATCTCGTCGCCGGCGAAGCTGCGCACGCTGTCGCGCATCATGTCGGCGGTCTCGCCCAGGTCGAAGTTCAGGCTCGGGTAATCGTTGGGGATCATGGGGTTCCGTCCGGTTCGGGGGACCTGCTGCCAGGAAATCTGTGGTCGTGCGGTTCATCGGCCATGCCGGCCATCAGCATCAGGGTGGCGAGCGCCGTCGCCACCGGTTTCTCGCGGCCGTCCGCGACCGCGAAAACGTCGGCCTGCGCCACCACCAGCGTGCGCCCGGGCCGCAGCACCCGGCCGCGGGCGATCAACGCCTCGCCCGCCGCCGGCGCCATCAGGTTCAGCTTGTACTCCACCGTCAGCACCGAACTGTCGGCATCGGCCAGCGTGAAGCTCGCGTAGCCACAAGCGTTGTCGGCCACCGCGCCGACGATGCCGCCGTGGAAGAACCCGTGCTGCTGCGACAGGTCCGGGCGGAACGGCAGCCGGATCTCCGCCGCGCCGGCGCTCACCGTCGACATCTCGGCGCCGATGAAGTGCATGAAGGGCTGGCGGGCGAAGGACTGCCGCACCCGCACGGCGAAGTCCGGGTTGGCGATCCTGAATTTGACGTCGGCGTCGGAAACGGTCGTCACGCCGCGTCCTCCGCCAGGCGGTCGAGACAGGTGTTCTCGAGCGCCGCCAGCTCGGACTCGATCACCTCGATGTCGCGGCGCTGCGCCTCCAGCTGGGCGCGGCGGTCGCGGATCTTGCGCAGCAGATGGACAAGCTGCGCCCGATCCCCCGCCGCCGGGTCGTAGAGGTCCAGGATCTCGCGGATCTCGGCGATGGAGAACCCCAGGCGTCGGCCCCGCTGAATGAGGATCAGCCGGGTCCGGTCGCGCGCGGAGAACACCCGGGAGCGGCCGTTGCGGCCGGGAAAGATCAGCCCCTGCTGCTCGTAGAACCGGATCGCCCGGCTGGTCAGCCCGAGTTGGCGCACGAGCTGGGTCATGGTGAAACGGTCGTGCATCGCTAGAGTTTGGTTAATATTGACGTTCGCGTCAATCAAATTCACGACGGGCATTCCCCTGATGACGCGCCTTGGTGCTGGCCCTAAGCTCGGGGTTTTCCCAGCCTTCGGTTCTCCAATGCCCGACAACCCGCACGCCATCGACCCGATCACGACCTCCGTGGTGCAACACCGGCTGTTCGGCATCGTCGAGGAAATGGGCGAGGCGATGCTGCGCACCTCCTACTCGCAGATCCTGAACTCGAGCCGCGACTTCTCCATGGCGATCTGCGCCGCCGACGGCGACCTGGTGGCCCAGGCCGAGCACATCCCGGTGCATGTCGGGGCCATGCCCTGGGCAACCCGGGCGCTGGTCGACTACTTCGGCGACGACGTGAACCCGGGCGACGTGTTCTTGCTGAACGACCCGTATTTCGGCGGCAGCCACCTGCCCGATGTGACCGCCTTCGTCCCGGTCTTCGCCGGCGAGCGGCTGGTGTTCTGGACCCTGAACCGGGCCCACCATTCCGATATCGGCGGCGCCACCCACGGCGCCTACAACGCCGCCGCCACCGAGATCTGGCAGGAAGGGCTGCGGATTCCGCCGATCCGCCTCGCCGAGAAGGGCCGGACCCGCGAGGACCTGCTGCGCATGCTCTCGGTTAACGTGCGCCATCCGCGCGACTTCCTCGGCGACCTGGCGGCCCAGATCGGCTCCGTCCATCTCGGCGAGCGGCGGCTCAATGCCCTGATCGCCGAGTTCGGGGCCGACACCGTGCTCGGCGCGGTCGACCAGATCCTCGACGGCTCGGAGCGCCAGGCGCGGGCGGTGATCGAGACCTGGGCGGACGGCACCTATCGCGGCACCGCCCTGCTCGACGATGACGGACGCGGCAACACGGACATCGCGATCCGCGCAACGGTGACCATCGCCGGCGACGGCATCACCGTCGACCTCTCGAACTCCGATCCCGAGGTAACCAGCTTCGTGAACTCATCCTTCGCCAACATGCGCTCGGCGGTCGCCATGGGCGTCGCCTTCCTGCTGGACAAGGAGATCCCCAAGAACGAGGGCTCGATGCGGCCGATCGAGGTGATCGCCCGGGAAGGCACCGTGGTCTGGGCCAGGCCCGGCGCACCGGTGACGCTCTGCACCTCGCATTGCAGTCAGGACATCGTGGAGGCCATCGTCGATGCCATCGCGCCGGCCTGTCCGGACCGGGCCATGGCCGGCTGGGGACGGCGGTTCCGCATCGCCATCAAGGGCACGTATCCAGGCACCGAGACGCCCTTCATCTGGCACATGTTTCACGCCCGACCCGGCGGCGGCGCCTCGCCCGGGGGCGACGGCTGGCACGGCGCCGGCGAGTGGCACACGGTCGGCGGCCTGAAATTCGGCTCGGTCGAGGTGGCCGAGGCCCGCTTCCCGCTGTTCTTCGAAACCCATGAATTCCGCCCGCGCTCCGGCGGCGACGGGCGCCATGTCGGCGGCGCCGGCGGCGACCTGCGCCTGCGCCTGGAGACCGAGGCCGACGCCGTGGTGAACACCGCCGGCGAGGGCGCGCGGGTTCCCGCCAAGGGCAGGGCCGGCGGCGGCGACGGCGCCACTCACACCTACACTCTGCTTCCCCCCGGCGGCCGGCCGCTGACGCTGAAGACCAAGCAGGAGGGCGTGCCGGTGCCCGCCGGATCGGTGTTCGACGTGAAGTCGGGCGGCGGCGGCGGCTGGGGCGATCCCAAGGCGCGCTCGCGCGCCGAGCGCGCCGCCGACCGCCGGGCCGGGCTGCCGGCGAAGGGAAGGCGCTGAGATGAGCGGCTATCGCATCGGCATCGATATCGGCGGCACCTTCACCGACCTGGTCGCGGTCGACGGGTCCGGCGCCGTGACCTTCGCCAAGACCCCGTCGACGCCCGAGGACCAGTCGATCGGCCTGCTGGACGGGCTCGAGAAGCTCGCCGGCGCGCTCGGCCTGTCCCGGGCCGACCTGCTCGCCCGAACCGAACGGATCGTCCACGGCATGACGGTCGCCACCAACGCGCTGCTGGAGCGCAAGGGCGCGAGGCTGGCGCTGCTGACCACCGCGGGTCACCGCGACGTGCTGGAGATGCGCGAGGGCCTGAAGCCCGACCGCTACAACCTGCGCCTGCCGCGCCAGGAGGCCCTGGTGCCGCGTCACCTGCGGATCGGCGTGCGCGAACGCATGCGCCACGACGGTTCGGTCGAGACGCCGCTGGACAACGCGTCCCTCGCCCGCGCGATCGAGACTTTGAAAGCGGAGAAGGTCGAGTCCGTCGCCGTCTGCTACCTACACAGCTACGCCAACGACGCCCACGAGCGCGCCACCGCCGAGGCCGTCCGCGCCGCTCTGCCGGACGCCTATGTTTGCGTCTCCGCCGACGTGCTGCCGCAGATCAAGGAGTTCGAACGGGTCTCGACCACCGTGGTGAACGGCTACGTCGGCCCGGCGCTGGAGCGCTACCTGCGCCGCCTCGAGGCCCGGCTGGCCGAGGCGGGATACCGGAACGCGACCCTGATCGTTCTGTCCCATGGCGGCGTCGCGCCGATCGGCGAGGCGGTCCGCTCCGCCGTCGCCACGGTGCTCTCCGGCCCGGCCGGCGGTCTCGCCGGGGCCCGGCACGCCGCCGGGCTGACGGGGATCGAGAACCTGATCCCGTTCGACATGGGGGGTACCTCCTCCGACATCAGCCTCGTCGACCGGGGCGAGGTCGTGCTCGCCTCGGACCGGTCCATCGCCGGCGAGCGCATCGCCCTGCCCAGCCTGGACATCGTGACGCTGGGGGCCGGCGGCGGGTCGATCGCCCGGGTCGACGGCGCCGGACTGCTGCAGGTCGGCCCGCACAGCGCCGGCGCGATGCCGGGACCGGTCTGCTACGGGCGCGGCGGCACGGAACCGACGGTCACCGACGCCAACGTGGTCCTCGGTTATCTCGACCCCTCGGGCTTTCTCGGCGGCAGGGACCGGCTGGATCGCACCGGCGCCGAGGCGGCGCTGACCCGTCTCGGCGGCGCGCTCGGCGTGTCGATGGTCGAGGCGGCGGCCGGCGTGCACCGGGTGGTGAACACCCAGATGGCCGAGGGCATCCGCCTTGCCACCGTGCGCCGGGGCGTCGATCCGCGCCGGTTCGCCCTGTTCGGCTTCGGCGGGGCGGCGGGGCTGCACGTGACCGGCCTCGCCCGCATGCTGGACCTCGACAGGGTGATCGTGCCGCGCGTCGCCTCGGTGCTGTCGGCCTGGGGCATGCTGACCACCGATCTGCGCTACGAGACGATTCGCACCCATATCGGCGACACCGAGGGCCTGGAGGCCGACGACGTGCGCGGCCTGTTCCGCGGCATGGAGGACGGTGCGCGGGCGCATCTCGCCTCCTGGTTCGACGGCGCCGTCGCCACGTCCCGCGCGGCCGACATGCGCTACGGCGAGCAGGTCTATGAAATCGACGTGCCGTTGGACGATCTCGACCTGGACGCGCCCGATCTGCTGGACCGGCTGAAGGCGCTGTTCGAGGCGCGCCACGAGGCGCTCTACACCTACAGCCTGCCCGACCGCTCGCCCGTGCTGGTCAACGCCAAGGTGGCCGCGATCGGCCACCTGCCTGCGCCACCCCGCGAGCCGGTGGCCGAGGCCGGGGCGCCGGCGGAGCCGCGCGGGTCCAGGCCGGTCTACCTGGACGGCTGGGTCGAGGCGCCGGTCTGGGGGTTCGAAGACCTGACCCCGGGACAGCGGGTGGCCGGGCCGGCGATCGTCGAGGCGGCCACCACGACGGTCCTGCTGCGGCCCGGCGACGTGGCCGAATGCACGCCGATGCGCTGGCTGGATATTCGGGTGGAGACGTAACGACATCCCCCGGGTCCCGGATAGCCCTTCGGGCTTCCGGGAAGTCGTTCAGGAAACGTGGGTTTCTGCTTCTCCGATTTCCCGGAAGCCCGAAGGGCTATCCGGGACCCAGGGAAACCTGGACGCAACTGGGTTCAGGCTGGGCTCTACCGGGATGACAGCTTCACTGCATCAAAGGAGTGGCACCCGCCGCACCGTCCGCACGTCGCCGATCTTCGACTGGTTCCGCATCCGGAACGCGTCATGCGGCTCCTCGGCCACGGCCATGTGGTAACCGTTCGCGTGCAGGATCCGTCCGCCGTCCAGCAGGAACGCCACGTGCCCCGGCCAATACAGCAGGTCGCCCGGCCGGGCCTCATCGAGCGACGCCACCGCCGTGCCGACCGACGCCTCCTGCATGTCGCTGTCCCGCGGGCACGCCACCCCGCACGCGTCCAGCGCCAGCTGCACCAGCGCCGAGCAGTCGAGTCCCGTGGTCGAGCGCCCGCCCCAAGCATAGGGCGCGCCCATGAACCGCCGGGCGACCGCCACCGGATCCGTCTCGCGCTGCCGCAACGGCGCCACATGCATCGCCCAGAGCCAGCCGCCATCCGCCAGGCGAACCCAGTCGCCGTGCCGATCGACCACCGCGACCGGGCTGGTCATGTGCAGGGTGGCGCGCGGGATGGTCTTCAGGTCCGGCGCGTCGAACAGGTAGCTGCGCAGCGCCGCGACCCGATGGGTCGCCGCCACCTCCTCCGGCTCGGCCAAGGCCGCCTCGCGCAGGTAGCCGACATAACCGTCGGCCTCGTTGCGCACCCAGACCCAGCCGCCCTTGCGCTCGAACACCGCCACCCGCTCGCCGTAGAGCAGTTCGGATCCCTGTCGGGCCTCGTCGAGCGGCGCCTCACGCAGCGACGCCGTGCCGGCCGCCACCCGCGCCGGCACGCCGGCGACGAACCGCGCCGCCTGCACCCGCCCTTCCAGACGTCGATCCGCCAGGTCCGTGCGATAGGCGTTGAGCCGCGGGTCCGGGCGCTCGGTCCCGGCCTCGCTCAACTGTTCATCTCCTTGATCGCGCGGTCGAGCCCGTCGAGGGTCAGCGGGAACATCCGATCCTCCATGAGCTCCTTCACCATGGCGACCGACTGAGTGTACTGCCAGAACCGCTCCTGCACCGGGTTCAGCCAGACCGAGCGGTGGAAGTGCTCGGTCATCCGCTTGATCCAGAGGCCACCCGGCTCCGGGTTCATGTGCTCTACGCTGCCGCCGGCAACCGCGATCTCGTAGGGGCTCATGGAGGCGTCGCCGATGAACACCGCCTTGTAGTCGGAGCCGAAGGTCCGCAGCACCTCGGCGGTGTCGATCCGCTCGACATGCCGCCGCCGGTTGTCCTTCCACAACCGTTCGTAGGGGCAGTTGTGGAAGTAGAAGAACTCGAGATGCTTGAACTCGCTGCGCGCCGCCGAGAACAGCTCCTCGCAGACCTTCACATACGGGTCCATCGAGCCGCCGACGTCGAAGAAGAGGATGACATTGACCACGTTCTGCCGCTCGGCCCGCATCTGCAGGTCGAGCCAGCCGCCGTTCTTGGCGGTCTGGCGGATGGTGCCGTCCAGGTCGAGCTCGTCCGGCCGCCCCTGGCGGGCGAACCGGCGCAGCTTGCGCAGCGCCACCTTCAGGTTGCGGGTGCCGATCTCCACCGTGTCATCGAGATTGCGGAACTCGCGCTTGTCCCAGACCTTGACGGCGCGGAAGTTGCGGTTGCCGTCCTGGCCGATGCGCACGCCTTCCGGGTTATAGCCGTAGGCGCCGTAGGGCGAGGTGCCGGCGGTGCCGACCCATTTGCTGCCGCCCTGATGCCGGCCCTCCTGCTCTTCCAGGCGCTGGCGCAGCGTCTCCATCAGCTTGTCCCAGCCGCCCATGGCCTCGATCTGGCGCTTCTCCTCGTCGCTGAGGTTCAGCTCGGCCATCCGCTTCAGCCATTCGTCCGGGATCTCGGCGCCGAACACCTCGTCCAGCGCCTCCAGCCCCTGGAACACGTGGCCGAACACCCGGTCGAAGCGGTCGAGATGACGCTCGTCCTTCACCAGGGTGGCGCGCGACAGGTAGTAGAAATCATCCACCGATCCGCCCGCCACCCCCTCGCGGACCGCCCGCAGCAGTGTCAGGTACTCGGTGATCGAGACCGGCAGCTTGGCGTCGCGCAACTCGGTGAAGAAGCGGGTGAACACGGGGTCACTGCTCCTTCAGCGCCTGCTCGATGGCGTTCTTGTGGCCGAACAGCTTCGAGGCGATGGGAACCGCCCCTTCCTCGTCGCAGTCGCGCTTGCGCGGGTTCGCCGCCACAGCGGCCGCTTCCATGTGATGCTCCAGGAAGCCGAGATCCTCGTCGTCGGCGCCGAGCTGCACCAGGTTGTCGCGGGCGAGCGAGCGGAAGTACGCCTCCTCCTCGGCATCGCCGCCGCAGACCATGATCGAGCTCAGGATATAGCCCGCCTGCTCGGCATAGCCGCGCATCGCCTCCGGGGCCGCGTCCAGCAACTTGCCGGCCATCGCGGGTGCGCTCAGGACCACCAGCGCGGCTACGAGAACCAGCCTCCGCATCACGCCCTCCCCTCGCGGCGCGCCAGGAAGGCAAGGCGTTCGAACAGGTGCACGTCCTGCTCGTTCTTCAGCAGCGCCCCATAGAGCGGCGGAATCAGATCCTTCTTGTCGGTCACCTTGAGGGCCTCCGGCGGAATGTCCTCGATCAGCAGCAGTTTCAGCCAGTCCAGCAGCTCCGAGGTTGACGGCTTCTTCTTCAGCCCCGGCACGTCGCGGATCTCGAAGAACGCGGTCAGCGCGGCGCGCAGCATCTCCTTCTTGAGGTCGGGGAAATGCACGTCGACGATCGCCGCCATGGTGTCGGCATCGGGGAAGCGGATGTAGTGGAAGAAGCAGCGGCGCAGGAAGGCGTCCGGCAGCTCCTTCTCGTTGTTCGAGGTGATGACCACGATCGGGCGATGGACCGCCTTCACCGTCTCGCCGGTCTCGTAGACGTGGAACTCCATGCGGTCGAGTTCGAGCAGCAGGTCGTTGGGGAACTCGATGTCCGCCTTGTCGATCTCGTCGATCAGCAGGACCGCCTGCTCCGGCGCCGTGAACGCCTCCCAGAGCTTGCCGCGCTTGATGTAGTTGGCGATGTCCTTGACCCGCTCCTCGCCGAGCTGACCGTCGCGCAGCCGCGCCACCGCGTCGTACTCGTACAGTCCGTGCTGCGCCTTGGTGGTCGACTTGATGTGCCACTCGATCAGCGGCTTGCCCAGCGCCTCGGCCACCTCCCGCGCAAGCACGGTCTTGCCGGTGCCGGGCTCGCCCTTGACCAGGAGCGGGCGGGCGAGCTGCACGGCGGCATTGACCGCGACGCGCAGATCCTCGGTGGCGACGTAGCTGTCGCTGCCCTCGAAGCGGGTCGGTTGCTGGATGTCGTTCATCTCACCTCGCGGGACAGGGTCGGGCTTCCAAGGTCGTGGGAGAAAGCTGGGCCGGCAATGCGACGAAACCAGGGCGGGCCGGAAACGGTCCCCTTCCCGCCCCGGACCTTACGCGGCGGCGGAGGGCGCGGCCAAGGCCGCTTCGATCGCCGCCAGCGCCTTCTCGCCGGCCGCTCCGTCGGGGCCGCCGGCCTGGGCCATGTCCGGTCGGCCGCCACCGCCCTTGCCACCCAGCGCGGCCGATCCGGCGCGCACCAGGTCGACGGCGCTGAACCGGCCGGTCAGGTCGTCGGTCACGCCGACCACCAGCGAGGCCTTGCCGTCATCGTTGCTGACCACCGCGACGACGCCGGAGCCGATCTCCTGCTTCAGGCCGTCGGCGACGCCCTTGAGCTCCCGCGCCGGCACGCCGTCCAGGGCGCGGGCGGCGAAGGTGACGCCGCTGACGGTCTTGGTCGCCCCGCCGCCACCGCCGCCGGCGGCCAGCTTCTTGCGGGTCTCGACCAGCTCGCGCTCCAGGCGGCGGCGCTCCTCGATCAGGGCCTGGACCCGGGCCGGCACCTCCTCCGGCGTGGTCTTGAGCTCGGCCGCGGCGTCCGCCAGGGCGGCCTCGCGGGCGTTCAACCAGTCCAGGGCGCCGATGCCGGTGACCGCCTCGACCCGGCGCACACCGGCGGCGACCGCCGCCTCGGAGACCAGCTTGACCAGGCCGATATCGCCGGTGCGCCGCACATGGGTGCCGCCGCAGAGCTCGACCGACCAGGCGGACTTGCCGTCGGCGTCCAGGTCGCCGCCCATGGAGACCACGCGGACCTCGTCGCCGTATTTCTCGCCGAACAGCGCCATGGCGCCCTCGCCGATCGCGGCGTCGGGGGTCATCAGGCGGGTGGTGACGGCGGAGTTCTGCCGCACCCGCCGGTTCACCTCGGCTTCGATCCAGGCGAGATCCTCGCGGGCGATGGCGGTCGGCTGGCTGAAGTCGAAGCGCAGGCGTTCCGGTGCCACCAGCGAGCCCTTCTGGGCCACGTGATCGCCGAGCCGGCGGCGCAGCGCCTCGTGCAGCAGGTGGGTGGCCGAGTGATTGGCGCGCAGCCGATCGCGCCGCCCGGCATCCACCGCCAGCTCGACCGCGTCGCCGACTTTGACCGGGCCGCCCTCCACTGTGGCGACGTGGACGAACACATCGCCGAGCTTCTTCTGGGTGTCGGTGACGGTGAGAACGGCGCCGTCGGCGCTGCGGATCGTCCCGGTGTCGCCCATCTGACCGCCGCTCTCGCCGTAGAACGGGGTCTGATTGACGATCGCCAGGACCTCGCTGCCGGGCTGGGCGGCGTCGACCCGTTCGCCGTCGACGATCAGGGCGGTGACCACCCCCTCGGCCGAAGTGGTGTCGTAGCCCAGGAACTCGGTGGCGCCGACGGTATCGCGGAGCTCGAACCAGGTACGGTCGGTCGCCGCCTCGCCGGACCCGGACCAGGATCTGCGGGCGGCGGCGCGCTGGCGCTCCATGGCGGTGTCGAAGCCGGCCTGATCCAGAGTCCGGCCCTGGCCTCGCAGGATGTCGGCGGTCAGGTCGACCGGGAAGCCGTAGGTGTCGTAGAGCTTGAACGCGACCTCGCCGTCCAGCGGCTGGCCGTCGCCGAGCTTGCCGGTCTCGTCGGCCAGGATCCGCAGGCCGCGGTCCAGGGTCTCCTTGAACCGGGTCTCCTCGAGCTTCAGGGTCTCGGTCGCCAGCGCCTGAGCGCGCACGATCTCGGGGAAGGCCTCGCCCATCTCGCGGACCAGGGTCGGCACCAGGCGATGCAACAGCGGGTCGCTGCAGCCCATGATGTGGGCGTGGCGCATGGCCCGGCGCATGATCCGGCGCAGCACGTAGCCGCGGCCCTCGTTAGATGGCAGCACGCCGTCGGCGATCAGGAAGGTCGAGGCGCGGAGGTGATCGGCGACCACCCGGTGCGACACCTTGTGGTCGCCGTCGGGGTCGACCCCCGCCGCCTCGGCCGAGGCCTCGATGATGCGGCGCATGGTGTCGATGTCGTAGTTGTCGTGCTGGCCCTGCAGGACGGCGGCGATCCGCTCAAGGCCCATGCCGGTGTCGATCGACGGGCGCGGCAGGTCGATGCGCTCGTCCGGCGTGACCTGCTCGTACTGCATGAACACCAGGTTCCAGATCTCGATGAACCGGTCGCCGTCCTCGTCCGGGCTGCCCGGGGGGCCGCCGGGAATGTCGGGACCGTGGTCGAAGAAGATCTCGGAACAGGGACCGCAGGGGCCGGTATCGCCCATCGCCCAGAAATTGTCGGAGGTCGGGATGCGGATGATGCGCTGGTCCGGCAGGCCGGCGATCTTGCCCCAGAGCGCCGCCGCCTCGTCATCCTCGGCGTAGACGGTGACCAGCAGCTTGTCCTTGGGCAGGCCGAACTCGCCGGTGACCAGGGTCCAGGCGTATTCAATCGCCTCGGCCTTGAAATAGTCGCCGAACGAGAAGTTGCCGAGCATCTCGAAGAAGGTGTGGTGGCGCGCGGTATAGCCGACATTGTCGAGGTCGTTGTGCTTGCCGCCGGCGCGCACGCATTTCTGCGACGTGGCGGCGCAGGAATAGTCGCGCTGCTCCTGGCCGGTGAAGACGTTCTTGAACTGCACCATGCCGGCATTGGTGAACATCAATGTCGGATCGTTGCGCGGCACCAGCGGGCTCGAGGCGATCTCGGCATGGCCCCGGGCAGCAAAATAGTCGAGGAAAGCGCGGCGGATGTCGTTCGTGGTGGCCATGGCCCTGTCTCCGGCGACCGGCGGGCGGCGCGCCCCGTGCACGCAGCCGCTGCCGTCAAAAGCCCCCGGTTTTATCCAGGCCACCCGGCGGTGTCCAGCCGCCCGGGCACGGCCCGCCGCGTCGTCTCATCGCCAAACGCGCTCATCCCGGTGCCGGACATCCCCGCTGTCGCACCGGGCCGCCGGCGCTCGGGTCGGAGGCCGGCACCGTCACGGGATGCCGGGCGCCAGCAGCGTCACTGGGAGACATCACTCGGCGACGCCACTGGACGATATCACCGGGCGGTGTGACTGGACGATGTCACTGGCAGACATCGCCCGGCATCATCACCCGGGGACCTCATTCGGCGGCGGGCGCTTCGCCATCCTCGGCGCCGCTCTCCGGATCGCCGACCAGCATGGCCTCCGCGACCAGGCCGGCATTCTCGCGGATCTTGCGTTCGATACCGGCGGCGATGTCCGGGTTGGACCGCAGGAACTGCTTGGCGTTCTCCCGGCCCTGGCCGATGCGCTGACCGTCGCAGGAGAACCAGGCGCCGGATTTCTCGATGATCCCGGCATTGGTGCCGAGGTCGAGCAACTCGCCCATCTTCGAGACGCCCTCGCCATACATGATGTCGAACTCGATCACCCGGAACGGCGGGGCGAGCTTGTTCTTCACCACCTTCACCCGGGTCTGGTTGCCGACCACCTCGTCGCGGTCCTTGATCGCGCCGATGCGGCGGATGTCGAGCCGGACCGAGGCGTAGAACTTCAGCGCGTTGCCGCCGGTCGTGGTCTCCGGATTGCCGAACATCACGCCGATCTTCTGGCGGATCTGGTTGATGAAGATCACCATGCAGCGCGACTTGGAGATCGACCCGGTCAGCTTGCGCAGCGCCTGACTCATCAACCGCGCCTGCAGGCCGACATGAGCGTCGCCCATCTCGCCCTCGAGCTCGGCGCGCGGCACCAGGGCGGCGACCGAGTCGACCACCAGCACGTCGATCGCGCCGGAGCGCACCAGCGTGTCGGCGATCTCCAGCGCCTGCTCGCCGGCATCGGGCTGAGAGATCAGCAGCTCGTCCACGTCGACGCCGAGCTTGCGGGCATAGACCGGGTCGAGCGCGTGTTCGGCGTCGACGAAGGCGCAGGTGCCGCCGGTCTTCTGCGCCTCGGCCACCACGTGCAGCGCCAGCGTCGTCTTGCCGGAGCTTTCCGGACCGTAGATCTCGACGATGCGGCCGCGCGGCAGGCCGCCGATGCCGAGACCGATATCGAGGCCGAGCGACCCGGTCGAGACCGCCTCGATCTCGATCGCGTTCTCGCGCTGGCCCAGCTTCATGACCGAGCCCTTGCCGAACGCCCGCTCGATCTGGCCGAGAGCGGCTTCCAGTGCCTTCGACTTGTCCATGCCGTCCTTCTCAACCAGCTTGAGTGCAGCGCTCATGTCCCGTCTCCTTCTATCGTGCGCGCCGGGTTCCGGGCAACGGGCTCGACCCTCGGCGCGGCGATCTATGACTGGAGACCGATTGTACTTATTTTGTTCTCATCAACAAGCGAATTTTCCTGTTTTGTTCTCGCCTAGATATGGCGCCGTCAAGGCGCCGAGACCTCAAGATCCGGCGTCCGGCGGCTGCGAGGCGTGCTTGACCGCCTGGGCCAGCTGCTTGAGGGAGAACGGTTTCGGCAGGAAGGCGACCGATTCGGCATCGGCGATGCGCTGACGCAATGCATCTTCTGAATACCCGGATATGCAGACGACGGGAACCGCCGGACGGTCCTTGCGCACCTCGCGGATCAGGGTGGGGCCGTCGATGCCGGGCATCATGACGTCGGTGACCATGAGGTCGATCTTCGGCTTCTCGGCCTGCAGCAGCTCAAGCGCCGCCTCGCCGGAGCGCGCCTCCAGGACCGTGTATCCCTTGCCGCGCAACGCCCGCGCGGCGAACAGGCGCACCGGGTCCTCGTCCTCGACCAGAAGCACCGTGCCGCTGCCCGACAGGTCGGCGTCGAGGCGGCGATGGCCGTCGGCGGCGGTGACCTCGACCTCCCCGGTCCAGGCCGGCAGATAGATCGAGAAGGTGGTGCCGACATCGGGGGTGCTGTCGACGAACATGTAGCCGCCGAACTGCTTGATGATGCCGAACGCGGTCGAAAGGCCGAGGCCGGTGCCCTGGCCGAGGTCCTTGGTCGTGAAGAACGGCTCGAAGATCCGCTCCTGAACCTCCGCCGGCATGCCGGTCCCGTCGTCGATCACCTCGATCATCACGTACTCGCCGGCCGGCATCACCTCGTCGCCTTGGCGCAACGGCCGGACCGTCTCGGTGATCCCCGTGCGCATGGCGATCCGCCCGCCGCCCGGCATGGCGTCGCGGGCGTTGACCACCAGGTTGATGATCACCTGTTCCAGCTGGCCCGGATCGACGCGGACCGGCCTCAGGTCGCGGCCGTGCTCCAGGTCGAGGGTTATGGTCTCGCCGATCAGCCGGCGCAGCAGGTGCGACAGGTCCGAGAGGATCTCGGTCAGGTCGACGACCCGCGGGATCAGCGTCTGCTGGCGCGAAAACGCCAGAAGCTGGCGCACCAGATTGGCCGCCCGGTTGGCGTTCTGCTTGATCTGCATGACATCGGCGAAGGACTGGTCGCCGGCCCGGTGACGCTGCAGCAGCAGGTCGCAATAGCCGGTCATGGCCGTCAGCAGGTTGTTGAAGTCATGGGCCACGCCGCCGGCCAGCTGGCCGACCGCCTGCATCTTCTGGGATTGGGCGAACTGCGCCTCCAGGGACCGCTGCTCGCTGACGTCGATCAGGTAGATGACCCGTTCGGTGGAACTGCCGCGCGGTCGGCGCACGAACATCGAGGCGAAGCGTTCGCCGTCGCCGTCGCCCAGCACGATGTCGGCCGGCCGCGACGTCGCCCCGTCCGGATCGGCATCCTCCAGCACCTGACGCACCCGGTCGCGGTCCCGCTCGGCGACCAGCGGCAGGAAGGTCCGCCCGAGCATGGCGTTGCGCCCCCCTGGGCCGAGCCATTCGGAGAAGAAGCGGTTGTGCCCGACGATAACCCCGTCGGCGGTGATCCTGACCGTTCCCATCGGCGCGAACTCGAGCGCGTCGGTGACCACCTCCTCCAACGATTGCGGCGGCGGGGTCGGACGCCGGGCGGCCGACAGCTCGGCGGACAGGGCGTCGCCCGCTGCCGGCCGCAGGACCACGGCGACCGGCCGGCCGGCATGATCGAAGCTCTCCCGGGTCTCGGCCTCGCCCGCATCGCGCTTGAGCGCCATCAGACGCAGCCGGGCGATCGCCTTGCCCTCGCCGCGGGCGGCCTCGTCGCCGAGAAGGGCGACCGCCCCCGCATCGGCCTCCAGGAAGCGGCCGTCGGCGGCCAGCCGGACCGACCCCGTCTCGTCGCCCTCGGGCTCCGGCTCGGCGGAGGCGGGCGGATCGTTGGCGCCGGACGCCGGCGCCCCGGTCAGCGCCCGCCAGATCGCCGATCCCCTGAACCCTCGACCGGAGAAGAGTTTCGATTCAGCCATGCGTGCCCCCTCAGGCCGACATCTTCTGACCCTTGAGGCGGTACACGTAGGAAATAATCTGGGCCACGGCCTGATAGTGCTCTTCCGGGATTTGCTGGTCCAGGTCAACGCCGCCGAACAGCGCCCGGGCCAGCGGCGGATTCTCGACGATCGGAACGTCGTTCGCCTTTGCCAGGTCGCGGATACGGAACGCGACGTTGTCGACGCCCTTGGCCACCACCGTCGGCGCCGCCATGACCTCGGTATCGTACTGCAGGGCGACCGCGAAATGGGTCGGATTGGTCACCACCACGTCGGCCTGGGGCACGGCGGCCATCATGCGCTGGCGCGCGCGCTCGGTGCGGATCTGGCGCAGGCGGGCCTTCACGTGCGGATCACCTTCGGAGTTCTTGTGCTCGTCGCGGATCTCCTGCCGGCTCATCTTGAGCTGCTTGATGTGCTCGTGCTTCTGGTAGATGTAGTCGGCGATGGCGATCACCGCCATGATCGCCACGACACCGCTCAGCAGCCGGAGGACGAGGGTCAGGATCTCCTCGAGCATCTGGCGGACGTCCATCTGAACGATCACCTCGAGGCGGTCCAACTCCGGCAGCACCAGCGAGACGGCAAGACCGCCGACGATGATTAGTTTGACGATGCCCTTGAGGAACTCGACGATCGAGCGCAGCGCGAACAACCGGCTGAACCCCTTGATCGGTGAGATCTTCTCGAGCTTCGGCTCGATCGGGCCGGTGGTGAACAGAATCCCGGACTGCGACATGCTGGCCAGGATGGCGAGCACGATCAGGGTGCCGAAGACCGGCGACAGGGCGGTCAGGACGGAGAGCACCAGCTCGTACAGGATTTCCCCGGTCGCCCCACCATCGACCGCCATGGTCCCGCTCTGCTCGACCAGGCCGGCCAGCGGGCTGTAGACCCTGATCGCCACGAACGGGCCGGCGATGGCGATCACCAGCGTGGCGCCGAGAAGCAGGGCGAAGCTGTTCACCTCCTTGCTGTTCGGGATCTGCCCCTTCTTGCGGGCCTCCGACAGCTTCTTCGGGGTCGGCTCTTCCGTCTTTTCGGATTGATCCTGGTCCGACATCTCAGCGAAAGCGCCCTGTCGCCGTTAACGGGGAACGAGATACGAGGCGATCCCGCTCTCGAAATAGCCGATGAACACCTCCATCATCGTGCCAAGGATGGCGATGATGATGGTGAAGCCCATGATGATTTGTATCGGTAGACCGATGAAGAAGATCTGAAGCTGCGGCATCAGCCGCGAGACCACGCCGAGGGTGACGAAGAATATCAGCGAGAAGATGATGAACGGCGCCGAAAGCTGGATCGCCATCTCGAAACTGTCGGCAACCAGCCGGGTATAGGCGAGCGACATGTCGCCGACCGGCAGCGGCGCGCCCGGCGGGAACAGCGTGTAGCTGTCGATCACCGCCAGGATCAGCATGTGATGCAGATCGACCGCCAGGATGACCATTATCGCCAACGTGCTGAAGAACAGGCTGATCGCGGTGCCCTGCCCCTGGATTGACGGGTTGAACACCTGGGCGTTGGCCAGGCCGGTCGCGAACGAGATGATCATGCCGGCGGAGGCCATGGTCAGAAGCAGCGTGCGGCCGACCAAGCCGAAGAAGATGCCGATCATCACCTCGATGAAGACGAAGAGGAACATCTCGGCCAGCGAGGGCGGCACGGCCGGCAGGTAGGTGATCACCGTCGGCGCCACCAGCAGCGACAGCGCCAGCAGGAACAGGATCCGGATGCGGGCGGGCACGAACGACTCGCCGATCCCCGGCAGCAGGAAGATCATGGCGCCGAGCCGGGCCATGACCAGCGCCAGCACGTAGGCCTGGACCGGGAGGTACTCTTCGAGCGGCACCGCCGGCGCCCCTAGGACAGCCCGATGATCTTGTCGGCCAAGCCCTCGAAGAAGACCGAGATCGTCGCGAGCATGAACGGCAGCAGGAACAGCAGCGAGGCGAACACCACCAGGATCTTCGGCACGAAGACCAGCGTCATCTCCTGCAGCTGGGTGAGCGCCTGGAACAACGCGATGGTCAGGCCGACGCCGAGCGCGATGGCCATGATCGGAAACGTCATGGTGAGCAGAACCACGACGGCATCGCGGGCCACGTCGATCGCATCCGCCTCGGTCATCTCGGTTCCCCCAACGCCGGCCGCCCGGCAAAACCTGCCGGGTCCTTTCCTGCCGCCCTGCCGATCACCGGGACAACGCCGGGATCAGATCGGCATGCGGATGATCTCCTGATAGGCCGAGACAAGCTTATCCCTCAGCGCGGTCACGGTCTGGAGGGTCAGTTCCGCGTCGTTCACCGCCGCGACGACATCCGTCAGCTCGGCGGTGCCGGCGATCCCCTGCTTCGACAGGGTCTCACCCTTGTACATGGTATCGACCGAGGTCTCGGCCGCGTCCTTCACGAAGCTCGCGAAGTCCCTGCCGCTGACCGGGGCGTCGGCCCCTCCGGCGCCCATGCCCGGGACCGGCGGCGTGATGTCTCCGATGCGTGTCACCATGACGCTACCTCCGCAGCCATTCTACGCGATGCGCCGCGGCCGTGAAACCGCCGGGCGCGTCGCCATCAGTTGCGCAGCAGTTCGATCGTGCGCTGAATCATCGCCTTCGAGCTGTCGATGACGCTCATGTTCGCCTCGTAGCCGCGCTGGGCCTCCTTGAGATCGGTCAGTTCGATCAGCGAATTCACGTTCGGGCGTTTGACATAGCCGTTCTCGTCCGCCAGCGGATGGTGCGGCTCGTAGGCGGTGTCGAACTCGCCCATGTCGCGGCCGATCTTCTTGACCGAGACCAGGTCGGCGCCGAGCGTGCGGTCGAGCTCGTCCTGGAAGATGATGGTCTTGCGGCGATACGGGTCGTCGCCCGGCTTGTTGCCCATCGAATCGGCGTTGGCCACGTTCTCGGCGACGACGCGCAGGCGCGTACCCTGGGCCTTCATGCCGGAGGCGGAGATCTGGATGGCGTTCATCAGTTCCATGGTTCAATCCCCTCGGGTTACCGGCCGCTCTGACCGATCGCGGTCCGAAGCATCGTCATGTTCTTGTGGTAGATGTTCGAGGCCAGTTGGTAGTTCATCTGGGTGTCGGAGACCTTGATCATCTGCTCTTCAAGAACCACGCCATTCTCGTTCGGATTCATCTCGTAGACGTCGCGCCCGCGCAGCTTCTCGACCCGGAAATCCGGCTTCTCGACGCTGCCCTGCAGGTGATTGCCGGCGGTGGCGCGCATGTTGACCTGGCGGACCTCTTGCAGTTCACGCTCGAAGTTCAGCGCCTTGAGGTCCTTCGGCCGGTAGTTCGGGGTATCGGCGTTGGCGATGTTCTGAGCCAGGACGGCCTGGCGGTCGCCCAGCCACTCCATCCGCTGGCGAGCCATGCTGAACAGGCTCATATCGGACATCTTCATCTCTCTTCCCCTTTTTGAGCAATTTACATAAAATTGCTTCTTTCGTCGACCCTCGCCGGCGGCGCACCGCCGATGAAGGTCACGAGAAACCAAGCAAGCACCGTGCCAACCGCATCGCGCGGAGGACGTGCGAGCCTCCATAACGCCCGGTATACTGCTGCCATGGCCCGACCTCCCCACCGCCCCGCCGGCCGCCGACCGACCGCCGATCCCCGGCAGGTGGCCATCGCGCTCAGCCACGACATCGACGGCGACGCCGCCCCAACGGTCGTGGCCAAGGGCTATGGCGACATGGCGGAGAAGATCCTGGACCTCGCCTTCAACAACGACGTGAAAGTGCGCACGGACCCGGACCTCGCGCAGATCCTCGAGGTGGTGGAGGTCGACTGCGAGATCCCGATGGAGGCGTTCGCGGCGGTGGCGGAGATCCTCACCTATGTGTACCGCGCCAACGGCCGGCTCGGCGACGAGCGCGCGGGCGCCGCCGATGAGGCGCGCGAGGGCGGCCGATGACCGAGGCGGACCTGAACGCGGAGTTCGCCGCCGTCGAGGCCGAGATCCGCGACCTGGCGGTTGGCGGCACCGATCGGGCGGCCCTGGAGGCCAGGGTCGCGCGGCTCTGCGACGCGGTGGTCGCTCGCCCCCCGGCGGAGGCGCGGGCCCTCCTGCCGGCGCTGGAAGCCCTGATCGCCGGCCTAGACGCGGCCGCGACGGCGATCCAGGACCGGCGCGAGCGAAACGATTCGCCGGCCCCAGCCCGGCCTGCCCGGGCGGCGGCGGCCGCTTACGGCGCCAGCCAGAACCGCGGGCGGCGCGGGTTCTAAGTGGCGGCGCGCGCCCCCAGACCTGTGCGCTTGGCAGGACCGGTCGCGGATCGGACAATGGCCCATGAGTCTGCTCGACTACATCCGGTTCTTCCTGGCGCTCGGGTTCGTCCTCGGCCTGATCGGCCTCTGCGCCTGGCTGGTGCGGAGATACGGCGTGGAGCGGCTGGGACTGGCGATGAATGTCGGCAAGAACCCGCGCCTGCGGGTGGTCGAAACCCGGGTGCTGGACGGCCGCCGCCGGCTCATCCTGGTTCGGCGTGACGAGGTGGAGCATTTGCTGGTGATCGGCGGAGAGAGCGACATGGTGGTCGAGACCGGGATTCCGGCGCCGCCGGCGGACCAGGTGCCTGCCGAGCAACCGGGGGCGGGACCGTGAGCCGGCGCGGGCTCATCGCGATCGCGGCGCTGCTCGGGCTCGCCGCCGCCGTGTACGGCGCCCCGGTGCTGGCGCAGTCGCTGACCCTCGACGTCGGCGAGGGCGGCGGCTCGACGACCGCCCGCATCATTCAGCTGGTCGCTGTCATCACCGTGCTCTCGCTGGCGCCCGGCATCCTGATGATGGTGACCTCCTTCACCCGCATCATCGTGGTGTTCTCGCTGCTGCGCTCGGCGCTGGGCACGCAGCAGACACCGCCGAACATCGTCGCCATCAGCCTGGCGCTGTTCATGACCGCCTTCATCATGGCGGATACCTTCGAGACCGCCTGGCGCAACGGCATCAACCCGCTGATCGAGGAAGAGATCGACGAGCAGGAGGCGTTCACCGAGACCGTCGCCCCGTTCCGCGCCTTCATGCTGGCCCAGGTGCGCGACAAGGACCTCCAGCTGTTCGAGGACATCGCCCAGGTCGGCCCGGCGGAGACCGGCCTCAATGCGCCGCTGCAGGTCCTGGTGCCCGCCTTCATGATCAGCGAGCTTCGCCGCGCCTTCGAGATCGGCTTCCTGCTCTACCTGCCCTTTGTCATCATCGACATGGTGATCGCCTCGGTGCTCATGTCGATGGGCATGATGATGGTGCCGCCGGTGACGATCTCGCTGCCCTTCAAACTGATCTTCTTCGTCCTGGTGGACGGCTGGTACATGGTGGCGGGCAGCCTGGTGCGCAGCTTCGGTTCGTGAGCGGCCCCGTTAGAGCATGACCGTTCAAGACGGAATCGCTGGCGATCGCGTCAAACCATGATTTGCTCTAGCTCCCAACTTCGACGGCCCGAAACCGGCTCCGGGTGACAGCCTGCGACGTCAGTTCGTCGCGCTGAGCGGGCCCTGTTTCAGCTTGTCGCGGTAGCTCGACAGGAAGGCCTGGAAACGGCCGATCTCCTCGAACCGCTCGGTCAGGCGCAGGAACTCGTCGGGGCCGCTGTCGGTGTTGTTGGTGATCAGCCGGAACGCCTCGCGGAACGGCGTGTTGTCCATCTGCGGGCCGTAGATCTGGCGCAGCCGGTTCAATCCGTTGTCGTTGTCACTCAAGGCGAGGGCGACCGCCCAATTGACGATGTAGTTGGCCTGCTCGGAGGACAGCCGCCGGCCGTCGCGACCGGAATCGCCGACCAGCGCCCGGAAGGTCTTCGCCGCCTCAATCCATTCCTGGGTACGCCAGAAGATGTCGGCCCGCAGCAGGTTGGCCTCGCGCGAGCTGTCATCGGTCATGAGGCGCAGCGCCCCCTGGGCGTCGCCGAGGTCGAAGATGGCCCGCGCCCGCAACCGCCGGCGCTCGGCCGCCAGTTCCCGACCGAGCCCGGGGGCGACGCTCTCGTCCAAGGCGGTGATCGCGCTCTCGGGCTGGCGGTCGAGCAGCAGGATCAGCGCCAGCCGCGCGCCGACCCGCGCCTTCTCGGTTCCCTGCAGACGGAACTTCACCTGCCGGTCCAGCAGCCGTGACGCCCGGTCGAGCAGGTCGACCTTCACCAGCCGGTCGGCCAGCGCCTCAATGATCCGGTCGCCGGCCTTGCCGACGGGTGTGAGCTCGCGGAACTCGTCATACAGCGCCAGCGCCTGCAACGGCGTCATCGACTCGGCCGCCCCGCCGGTGAAGATCTCGCCGAACGCCTCGGTCAGTTCGAAGGCGAGGTCGCGGGATTCGATGTTGTCCGGGAAATAGGTGACCGCCTGGCGCAGCGCCGCCAGACCTTCCTCGTACTCGTTCTCCATCAGCCGCAACCGGCCGAGATCGCGCAGCAGCTCGAACTCGAGACGGTCGCCCCGCCAGGCATAGCGCAGCTCGTCGATCCGGTCGGCCGCCTGCTTGGTGGTGATCCGGCCGTCGTCGAGCTGATACTGGATCAGCGCGCGCTCCGAGCGGACGCGGGCCCACCGATCCTCACCGGCGGCCAACCGGTTCCAGATGTCGAGCGCCGCTTCGATATCGCCGAAGGCGTAAAGCACGCGACCGCGCAGGAAGTCGAGGCGCGCCCGCTCGCCGGGCGTCGGGTCGCCCTCGGCGATGACGTCCAGGAACGCCCCCGCCCCGCGGAAATCGCCGGCGCGGATTGCCGCCTCGGCGGCCTGCATGGCGAGCTCGGTGGTGTAGTTGCGCGGGTAGCCGCCCGGGATCTCGCCGGCGCGTGCGATGTGCTCGACCGCCTCGTCCCACTTGCCCTGACCGGCCGTCGCCGCGCCGCGCCACAGTTCCGCCTCGGAGAAACCGTTCAGCGCCGGGTCGTCGAGATACTCCTCCGCCTCGGCATAGCGGCCGAGCATGAAGCCCGCCGCCCCGCGTAGCGCCTTGACGTCGGGGCGGTTCGCCAGGTCCTCGTCCGACTGGGCGATCGTGCGCAGCAGGCCGATCGCTTCCGAGGCCAGGCCGCGCGAGAAGTAGAACTGCGCCAGTTCCAGGCGCGGCCCGTTGCGCGAGATGCTCGTCGCCTCGGCGATCCGCAGCTGCAGCGCCTGGCGGCGCTCGAGAAACTCCGCACCGGTGCCCAACCGCCAGTTCGCCATATCGAAGATCCGCCCCGGCGGAAGGCCCGCCGTCAGGCCCTCGAACCGGCCGCCCGTATAAATGTCATCCGCCGACCGCGGCGCCGGGCCCGACAGCAGCATGCCCTCCTCGCGGGTGATCGCGATGCCGTCCGGCAGCACGCGCACGGCCACGTCCGACCGGTTCGGCCGCACCACGATGCCCTGCAGCGAAGCCAGGATCGACATGTCGGGATACTTCCGGTCGCCGTCGATGCCGCGCGACAGCAGGGTCACCGGGATCAGGAACAGGCCATCGCCGACCTCCGGGTCGCGGACCACGACCGGCTGGCCGACACCCTCGACCGGGATGAACAGGCGCGGGCCCTGGGGGCTCACCATCTGGGCATCGACGCGCAGCGGGACATCGGGACGCGCGAGCTGCGGCTGCAGGTCGAGCACCCAGGCCGTGCCATCGCGCCAGACCCGCGGGCTCACGCCCTCGACCACGGGAATGCGCACCGCCGTGCCGCTCACGACCGGGATCTGTTCCGGCAGGCCGACGATCTCGTTCTCCAGCCCCAGCAGCTGACTGGTATCGAGGGTCACCGCCCGGTCGAACGCCGCCCAGACGTAGCCGGCGCGCGGGAACACGGTCGCGGCGACCGGTTCCTCGAAGGCGAAGCGCAGGGAGATCGCCTCGGCATTGTTCAGGCGGGTCACGATCAGCGGCGGCCCGTTGATCGTGCCCATCGCCTCCGGCCCGGCGAGGCGGACCGCGTCGTCCAGGACGGCCTCCTCGGTCTGCTCGCCGCCCGGCAAGGTGGACTCGATATCGGGCAGCTCGGTCACGGCCGTCGTCGGATCCGATCCGGCGCTGCCAGGTGGCGGCGGCGCGGTGTCGCCTCGCGGCGGCGGCACGGCGACGTCGGGTGTCGGCGGCACCGGTGCCGCCGCGGGGGCGGGTGCGGTCGCGGCGGGTGGCGGCGGAAGCGCCGCCTCCGCGCGCGCCGGCGGCA
>Ga0207422_1001370_pt1 | contig 49510 bp, 41 predicted proteins | sample MarCyaLeptolynsp_FD_187757 | JGI IMG/M metagenome (GOLD analysis project Ga0207422, IMG submission 187757) | Marine cyanobacterial communities from Panama - species 1 Leptolyngbya sp. (SPAdes) | ecosystem: Environmental > Aquatic > Marine > Unclassified | place: Panama: Panama City | collected... | reverse complement strand
GGGAAGAAGAAAGATATTTACGAACAAATTTTTAGAACGCGGGATTATTTTGTCTACGACCCTTTCGATACGAACTCGCTGCAAGGCTGGCATTTAGGGAGCAATCTACGTTACGAAGCGATTGAAGCAGATGAGCGGGGATGGTTGTGGTGCGAGAGTTTGGGGTTGTGGTTGGGGACTTGGGAAGGAACGCTGACGAAGGAGAAGGCGGTTTGGGCGCGCTTTTTCGATCGCGAGGGGAATTTAATCTTATTGTCTCAAGAGTTGGCCGAGCAGGAACGAGAACGAGCCGAACAAGAACGGAAAAAAGCCGAACAGGAACGGGAACGGGCCGATCGCGCTGAAGCAGACTTACAAGCATTGCGCGATCGCCTTCAAGATATGGGTATCGACCCCGATCGCCCCTCCTAATCTACGCAAGAGTTGCCCAAGCTAAACTGATGAGAGAAACTCCGTTGGGGACTGCTATTATGTCCATCGAATCGCCAACCGCATCCGCTCTCGAAGAAGAATGGACTCCTCCCCTTCCGCCAACCGACCTCATTTTCGACGACGGAGAACCCTTGGAAAGCAACCGCCATCGCATCGCCATGAACGTCTTGATTGAAGGGGTTCACCAAGCCTACCAAGGACGAGATGATTATTTCACTGGCGGCAATATGTTTGTCTATTACAGCAGCCGACAGGTCCGCGATCGCGATTTTAGAGGGCCCGACTTTTTTGTCGCCTTAGATGTGGATGGGACGAAAGAACGCCAAGGTTGGGTGGTCTGGGAAGAAGAAGGACGCTACCCCGACGCGATCGTCGAGTTAATGTCTCCCTCAACTGCGCGTCAGGATACGGGGAAGAAGAAAGATATTTACGAACAAATTTTTAGAACGCGGGATTATTTTGTCTACGACCCTTTCGATACGAACTCGCTGCAAGGCTGGCATTTAGGGAGCAATCTACGTTACGAAGCGATTGAAGCAGATGAGCGGGGATGGTTGTGGTGCGAGAGTTTGGGGTTGTGGTTGGGGACTTGGGAAGGAACGCTGACGAAGGAGAAGGCGGTTTGGGCGCGCTTTTTCGATCGCGAGGGGAATTTAATCTTATTGTCTCAAGAGTTGGCAGAGCAGGAACGGGAACGGGCCGATCGCGCCGAAGCAGACTTACAAGCATTGCGCGATCGCCTTCAAGATATGGGTATCGACCCCGATCGCCTCTCCTAATTTTCTGCGCCGGTCAGTTCTCAAGATCCGCTCAGCTTCTGGCGCAATTTTCGCAAAGCAACTCCTGTCCCTTGCTCCGCCGCTTGCTCAAAAACGCGATCGCTTGTCGCCAGCAAGTCTATGGCCGGAAAATAGAGACTGCGCGATCGCAACTGATAGCCGTCTTTTTGCAACCCATAAATCTTTAACTGCTTGTCTCGCAACACCCAAACTTCCGGCACTTGATAGACAAAGTAGTCTTCGATGGCGGTGTAGCTGGCGACATCAATTTCAAGAACGAGATCGGGCGGGGGATCGACTCGCCAATTGATTCGATCTTTGCCTGCGGCCACCTGCCAATTGTTGATATAAAAGCAGTAATCTGGTTCAATGCCCCGCTCTTCAGGCAGTTCCATCGTAATGGGGGTGAAGGCTTCGTAATTGCGATTTTGGCTGTCCAGCAGTGCTTTGACGATATCGGCCAGAATGTTTGCTTCTCGTCCGTGTCTGGGCATCGGACTCATCAGTAAAATCTCTCCGTTGCGGTACTTAATGCGGGGTAGGGCGCGATCGCAGCGACTGTCGCAGAGCGATCGATAATCTTGCCACGTTCCCAACATCCGCACCACTGTTCCTGGCGGGAGTTGCGTTTTTGCCTCGGAAATGACGGCGTACATCTAGACTTTTCCTCGCTCGCTGTATCTTGATCTAACAAAGGCGATCGCTCCCTCGACTCACAGCGTCCCCAACTGAGCGGCTGTTTTCTGGGTCTGAGCGAGAGATGCGGCAAACAACTCTTTCCCCAACGCCTGCACTTGCTCCACAAAAGCCGTTCCCGCTTGCTCTGGGGAACCCGCATTGTAAGGTGGTGCGGGGTTATACTCCAGCAACAGTTGAATGGTTTTGGCTGTTTCTTCGCCGCAGAGTTTGGCCGCCAGCACTAACCCAAAGTCGATACCCGCTGTCACGCCACCGCCAGTAATGCGGTTGCGATCGATGGCAACTCTTGCCGTATCGACCTCAACACCCAGCATGGCTAGTTGGTCGCGATAGGCCCAGTGACAAGCGGCGCGATAGCCTTGTAACAGTCCCGCCGCCGCCAAAATTAAAGATCCCGTACAGACAGAGGTAATGTAGCTCGCTGTTTCCGCTTGCTGCTGAAGAAAGCTCAGAATTTCTGTATTTGTCATCGCTTCGACCTGTCCCATTGCTCCTCCCGGAACGCACAGCACATCCAGGGAGGGACAATCTTCAAAGGTTGTGGTCGGGAGAATCGTCATCCCCTCGTTACTGGTAACGGGTTCTAAAGTTTTCCACAGTAAATGGACGCGAGTCTCTGGTAATAGAGCAAAAACTTGGTGAGGGCCGGCAAGATCGAGTTGGGTCAGACCGGGGAAGAGAACGAGGCCGATGTTGTATTTGGCAGAATTTGTCATCTTGCTACTTTGGGTAATAGAGTCTGCTAGCTATTCTTATTCAAGAAGTTAGCTCAAAATCGAGGAAATGCGTCGGTAGGGACTAAGCTTTAGCTATGCTCGCTGCATCTTAATCTAACAAAGGCAATCGCAAGAGAATTCGCTCATTGACGGGTTGGGGTTGTTCGCAAGTCAGGTATTGCCCTTCAATACTCCCCGACAAATTGGGGGTGAACCCAAAGGAACTCGCGGCGTTTGTTTTGTACTCGGATCAGTCCGCCAAAGCTGGGATCTTTCTGGCGCAGGAGCGCGTGTAGCTCTCGCAAAATTGACCCCGACCCTTGCACGACCTTGCCGGTTTCCCAGTGAGGAGCATCGCTTTGGTTCGTCCAGGCGATCGCCTCCTTTCCTCCTCTGCTGGCAAACATGAGACTGTTTTCTCCTAGTTTCAATTCTTCCTGGATGCCGTTGTAGGTGGTGTCATCGAGGGCTAACTGGGTGGCCAAAGCGGCGACGGGAAGGAAGAGGCTGAGGGTGGTCGCCACTGTTTTCAGGAAAGGTGCGGACTTGACTAACCACTTGCGTGGGAGAGTGAGGTGATAGACTCCTGTTTTCGGATCGTCGGGATTGAGGACGGGGAGAGGCTGACGGGCGTGTTCGCACCACAGCGTCAGTTGAAACTTAGCGCTCATCCACTTGGGGCGATCGCAGAAACCGGGATCGACTGGTTTGAAACTAAACAGGCGCGGCCCGTCTTTAGCTTCGTCGATCAGCGTTTGCAGCAGCGAGGTCAACTGCTTCTCGGTTTGGCTCATAATGCGCCGTTGATTGGCGTTCAAAACCTGAAAGCGATCGCGATCGCGCCGATCTTTGACAACGAGGGTTTGGCGAATGCGTTGCAGTTCGTCCCGCACTTCTGCGAGATCTTCTTGTCGCAGTGTTTGGGTTGCGGGTTGGGCCGTGGGAGCATTGTAGAGCAGTCGATCGATGCACTGCCATTCATCGCAACCGGACACCCGACAAGGATATTCGTTGCGGCCTTTCTTACGACTTTCCTTCAGCTTCTGTACTGAAAACAGTCCGGTTCCGGGTTTGTGCGTGCCACAGGGGGCAAGACAGGGAACCATCACCTCACAGCGCAACCCTTTCCAGAAGCTGTTAACGAGGGATTGAACTTCTTTGGTCAGTTCGTAGAGAAAAAACTCCGGGTACGCTGCCCTCACTGTAATTCTGATATTACTCCCAAGCTGCTCCAGCAGCGCCCGACCGTTATAGTCATCGTCTAGCATCAGCCCTCGCTGCCAGTGGATGCTCTTTTCGTAGTTGTCCCGTCCGAGGGAGTATTTGTGCAAGCGGACAATAAGCTGATAGAACAAACCTTCCGCTTTGGCAGACTTCCCTCGTTCCTCATCGACAATTTGGCAGATTTGGACTTGCTCTCGATCGCCTGCGGCCGGTGCATCGCCCCAGTCGGGTAACTGTTCGGGGCGAGTGTCGGGAACCAGTTGGGCAATAAGGCTGGTGTTGCTAGGTTGGGAGGGGTCGAGAACCACCTGGTAGGACAGATCGAAGCGTTCCATCAATCGCAGAAAAACCGGGTGCAGGTCTTCCGGGTAGCCTGTCTCGCCTGCGGCGGGAGGATCGCGCCACAGTCGGCTCAGACGCTCGAACTCTACCAAACCGTTCCTGTCGCGCGTCTCCTTGTCGTCCAGCACAAAGCTAATCGCTTTCGCCAGCCAGTCGGGTTTGAGAATGACAATTTCTCGCAGCGTAGGGTCGTAGTCGTAGTGGATCAGGTGGCCGAGGGTGTGAGAAATGCGAAGGAAGAGGTTCGCTTGGTCTTCATTCAGGCCGTTGTCTTCGCAGAGGGTTAGGACATCGCGATAGGAGAGATAGGGTTGTTCGGTTGCTTGCAAAGCCTCGCGAACGCGCTGCCACTTGGCAGGAACTTCGCGCCCCACATCCGGAAGGCGGGCCGCAACCCCAGCAATTGCTGCTTTCAAGGCTTCAATGCCGACGGGCTGTCGGGTTTCTTCGTTGGGTTTGCTGTCGATGTGGAAGAAATCCAAGATCGTCTCGCTGCCAAACTGGTTGCTGATTTCGTAGCGATCGAGATCGGGTTGGCGTTGGTTGGGGCCGCCGTGGGTGGCAACAATGAGGATTTTGGCTTTGGGCGATCGCGACTTAATCAGTTCGATCCACTCGGCGATAAAACCCTGCTGTGGCCCTTCTCGCGGCTTCCAGACGACGAGATACACGGCCGGTTCGCTGAAAAAGAGTTGGTGGGTGGGGCGATAGACTGGCTGGCCGCCGAAGTCCCAACCGTTCAAGACAATTTCCCGACCACTGTCAGGGTCGGTTGCAACGACGGTTTTGATTTCAACGCCGTGGGTGGTGGAACGACTGGGGACGAAAGCTTCGCCGCGTAAGGCTGACAGCAAGCAACTCTTGCCTACTTCCCCCTCGCCCACCAAAATGAGTTTGGCTTCATTAAGTGTTATTGTTGCTTCTACTTTGGCTCGCAGGTATGCTAAAAGTGCTTCAGTTCCCTGTTCGTAAGCTGCGCTGAGTTCGGGGTTAAGAGGATTGCCGTCAATGTCAAGGTTTTGCAGTTGATTAAGTTGACCGATGACTGCTGGAATTTCCGCTATTTTGTTGCTAGAAAGGCCAAGCTGATGTAGTTGGGTCAGTTGACCGATGACTGCTGGAATTTCTGCTATTTTGTTATGCCGGAAATAAAGCCTTTGTAGTTGGGAGAGTTGACCGACAACCGCTGGAATTTTGGCAATTTTGTTCCAAGATAAATAAAGCACTTGCAGTTGGAAGAGTTGACCGATAACCGCTGGAATTTCCGCTATTTTGTTACGAGAACAGTAAAAACGTTGCAGTTGGGAGAGTTGACCGATGACTGCTGGAATTTTGGCAATTTTATTGACCCCGATGTCAAGTTCTTGTAACTGAGAGAGTTGACCAATAGCTGCTGGAATCTCAGCAATCTGGTTTTTGGAGAGGTTAAGCCGTTGTAGTTGGGAGAGTTGACCAATAGCCGCTGGGATTTCAATAATCTTGTTGTTGGATAGGATAAGCTCTCGCAGTTGAGGGAGTTGACCAATAGCTGCTGGAATCTCAGCAATCTGGTTGTCAGACAGGATAAGACCTCGCAATTGGGAGAGTTGACCAATAGCTGCTGGGATCTCGGCAATCTGGTTGCTGGAGAGGTGAAGACCTCGCAGTTGAGAGAGTTGACCAATAGCTGCTGGGATCTCAGCAATCTGGTTGCTGGAGAGGAAAAGCCATTCTAGTTGGGAGAGTTGACCGATAACCGCTGGAATCTCGACAATCTGGTTGCTAGAGATAGCAAGCCACTTTAGTCGGAGAAGTTGAGCTATAGCAGATGGAATATCTGTTAAGCCAAGATTAGATAAATTGAGTTTTGTTGAGCCGCTTTGCCATGCTTGTCTAATGAGTCGTTCTGCTTCTCGATATGCCTCATCTCTCGCCATTGTTGTCCCCTTTCAGTTCTCCGCTCCTCTTGAGAATTCATTAGCCCTTTCGGAAGACTGTTCCCGCATTTGTCAGAAAATAACCTAAATTTCCCTCAGCTTACCCAAATTTTGACTGAAATCCAGACCATTGCTCTGCCGCCTTTACAGTACTTGACGAGCAAGCCTTCGCTATGATGAAGCTAGCCAATGCGCGGTAGAAATCCATGAGTGAACAACCGGAACTGAGGAAACAAAGCCAACTGCTCGACCTGTTGGTACTCGATCGCAAAACAACCGAAACGCTGGGGAAAGTCGAACGCTTGTGGCTCGATCCTCGCACCCATACCGTCCTCAGAATCAGTTGCAAGTCGGGTTTATTTAAAAAGCGCTCCTTTCCCTGGAACCAAATTTACAGCATTGGCAACGATAGCATTCTGGTTAACAGCACTGTTGGCGAGTGGGAAGACCAGCAGGAGCGAGACTGGGACGAACCGGAGTCGGCTATTGTCGGCTGCGAACTGTGGACCGATGCGGGGGATAAGGCGGGAAAGATTGAAGATTATCTCCTCGAACCGGAGACGGGGGCCGTGATGAGCTATCTATTTGTTCCCAGCGGTTGGGGAGGACTCTTGCATCGGATGTATTTATTGCTCCCGGAGGCGATCGCGAGTGTCGGAAAAAAGCGCGTCTTCGCTGCTGCTGCGGCCGTCCAAAATAGCGAACCCTACACCGAAGGCTTAAATAAGTGGATTGCCCAAGCGCGAGATTACATTATCTCCGATGGCGACCGCACCCAAGAGGATTTAGCCGCGCTCAAGGAGAAGTTCGCCAAATCCCTCGCGCAGTTCCGAGAGAATGCACAACCCCAGTTCGAGCAAGCCAAAGAACAGGCCAAGGCGATCGCGCAGCAAGCAAGCGGAAAGGCTCAGGAGTTCGCAGAACAAGCGAAAGATAAAGTACAATCCCTCACCGAAGAGGGGAAAAAACAACTCGAACGCCTGCAAGACCCGCCAGAGGAGCGCGATCGCACCATTGATATCACCCCAGAGTCGCCAGAATAACTTTTTCTATTGACATTCGCGAGCGGGGAATTAGAGAATGCGATCGCCCCTCAAGGTTCCTTTTCACAAACCAAATCACAGCAGCTTACTCACTAATGGCGACCGTAACAGAACTCATCCAAGCCGTCGAACGAGCAGACTCAGCCGACGATCTGCTAGACGCAGTAGAAGATCTCTCGGCGGTTTGCGATCGCGCTGCCATCTCCACCTTAATTAGCGTTCTCGGCTACAACAACCCCGGTGCGGCCGTTGCTGCTGTTGAAGGACTCATCGATATCGGAGAACCCGTTATCCCCATTCTCCTCGAACAGCTCGATGGCTACAACTACGGTGCGAGAGCCTGGGCCCTTCGCGTCTTCGCCGGAATTGGCGATCCTCGCGCCCTCAATTTACTCCTGAAAGCGGCGAGTACTGATTTTTCCCTCAGCGTCCGCCGTGCTGCGGCCAGAGGCTTGGGAATTGTGCGTTGGTCGCAGCTTCCCGCCGAACTGCGTTTAGCCGCTCAAACTCAAACTCTCGAAACGCTCATCCTCGTTTGTCAAGACGAAGAATGGGTCGTTCGCTATGCGGCTGTGACGGGTTTGCAATCTTTGGCCGCGCAAGTCTCCCCATTTCGAGCGCCGATCCTAGAGCAACTTCAGCAAATGCTCGAAGCTGATACCGAGATTGTCGTTCGGGCCCGCGCCCAGTTCGCGCTCCAGAACCTACAAGAAACGCAAATGCTGTCGGCCGTTTGAGCCATTTTGGGCTTTCTTCACCTCATTATGAAATATTGGCACGAAACTTTTGCCGTTGCCCAACGCATCCTGCTGGAATTGCTCCGTCGCCGTCGCAGTTTGTTGTTCTGGAGCATTTTTCCGATTTCTATTTTGCTCCTCAACGGCTATATTGTGGCAGAACGAGCCAATCTCGCGATCGCGGATGCCATGCAGCTAGCGGCTCCTTCTACCCTCGCTGGGGCCGCTCTCTTTTTTAGTTGCTTGGGGGGGAGCGTGGCCACAGTGGTCGCCGAACGAGAACAGCACACCCTCAAACGCCTTTTCATTTCGCCCTTAAGCGGAACCTCTTATTTTCTCGGTATTGCGATCGCCCATAGCTGCATTGGCCTCGGTCAGATGCTGTTGGTCTACGTCGTTTCCGCCTTCTTTGGGGCCGACTTTGAAGGCTCCATTTGGCTCGGAGTCCTCATTGTTTTCTTGAGCATCATTAGTTATGTTGGCGTGGGTTTTGTTCTGGGAACCCAACTCGCACGACGCACCGAAGATGTGAACTCCTTGGTCGCGGCCTTTGGAGTTCCGCTGTTAATTTTAGGAGGAACCTTTCTACCGGTTTCCCTCTTTCCCCAAACGCTCCTCGATATTGCCCAATACAACCCGATTTACCACATGAGCGAAGCTCTCGCGGATGTGTGGGCCAAGGGAGAGAAATGGGGAGTGATTGAGCCGCATCTTGCATTTTTAGGGCCGTTTGCCGCGATCGCGATCGTCGCGGGATGGCTCTCCTACCGCCGGATGTTAAGCATCGAACGCCGACTTTAAATTGAAGAAGGGGAACTCAGAAAATCCCCCTTACTTATTTATATAGTGTTGAATTGAACTGCGCGCTCCTTCAGAACATTGCCTTTATTGCTCGCTAGCGTTTCAGAAAGCGATTCAAAAACTTAAATCTCGATTGCGGACTTTCCGACTCAGAGGGTTGAACTTCCTTGAATTGTAAGGGCTGCTCTTTCCCTTCCTCTTCCTCTGGGGAAGATTCTACAACTTCCGGTTCGCTGGGGATTTCCTCCTCCACTTCAACGACCGGACTCTCATCCACAATTTCTGTGGGTTCGGAAACTTCCACTTCGAGTGTCTCAGATTCTTCAATCGCAGCGGGAACTTCCGGCGCGATCGCTTCTTCTTCCTCTTCTTCTGGGGAAGGTTCTACAACTTCCGGTTCAGTTGGAACTTCCTCCTCCACTTCAACGACCGGACTCTCTTCTAGAATTTCTGTGGGTTCGGAAACTTCCACTTCGAGTGTCTCAGGTTCTTCAATCGCAGTGGGAACTTCCGGCGCGATCGCTTCTTCTTCCTCTTCCTCTGGGGAAGGTTCTACAACTTCCGGTTCAGTTGGAACTTCCTCCTCCACTTCAACGACCGGACTCTCTTCTAGAATTTCTGTGGGTTCGGAAACTTCCACTTCGAGTGTCTCAGGTTCTTCAATCGCAGCGGGAACTTCCGGCGCGATCGCTTCTTCTTCTTCTTCGTCTGGGGAAGATTCTACAACTTCCGGTTCGCTGGGGATTTCTTCCTCGACCGGTTCGGTGAGGATTTCCTCCTCAACTTCAACCGACGGCTCAATAACTTCCGGCTCCAACACCTCCTCTGGCGGTGATTCTGGCTTCACATAATTCGGATCGACCATTGCTAGCGCGTCCGACAGCGGCAACTCGTCCCGCATCAACTGAGCAAGCGTATCTTCGCCACCCGGTTCGTAAGTAACGAGCTTAACCGTATTGTTAAACGCATTCCGAACACTCTCTCCTTGTTCGTCGAGAAACTCAATCTGAACCCAATTTTTCCCTGACAGAAAACCCTGCAGATACAACGGCTGCCAGCTATCCGTCACAAAACTTTGTCCGTCAGCCGTAATGCGAATGCGCCAATCTTTGATGTCATCCTCGCTGGATTCCCGTGCAATGATGTGCAGGGGAGCATTTGTCAAGTAGAAGTCCAGCAAAATCGGTTCGGCCCTATAGCGACCCACCGGACTGTTATAAGTCAAGAGAGGTTGAGATGCATCCGGTGCATTGTCACCGGTTTTCGAGAAAATGTGGAATGTAGCCTGAGCATAAGCCCCCTCATTCTTAAAACTCTCATTCCAAGGACGAGACGCAAAAACCCGCACCGTATGAGTACCCGGTTCGAGGTCTTCAAACACAATCGGCCGGTCCAAGTCGTAAATTTCTTGCTCTAGGCGATTGTCCACAATTGCTTTGAGATGGGGCCCCATCCCCAACTCCTCATCCTTAAAAATCGGCAAATCCCTGACTTGAACGGCGAGTTCGACCGTTGTATCTTCCAGTACTGCGTCAGGCCGGGGACTCAGAATCGTCACTTGAGGGTGGTAATTCTCTAGCGTTTGGTTGAGTTGTTGAATAATGTTTGGCGGAGCAACCTCTGAAAGTTTAACCCGCACAGGAGGTCGAGACGCTTTTCTTGAGGGTGACGTTGCTTCAATGCGATCGCCACAACTGACCAGACCCCAACTTAAAACGATCGCGAACAAGCACAAAAATATCGTTTTAACAAGTCTTCGTTTGTTATTCAGACCCAACACGCAATCCCCTCCTGTCGCGCAATGATTTACTCCATAGGAACTATAGCCGAATCCGAGAGTTCCTTCTCGTCTAAATTAAACCCACCGGCTCAAACTCCCCACTGCAAAGGGGGAAGGTGCCGCGAAGTTAGCGCCGCGATCGCGCTATGAGAGCCATCTATGGCTTAATCTCAGAAAAATACGAAATATTGCTTTTTGTAAAAAAAAAATCGTTTTTCTTGACTTTTGCTGGAAAGTGTTTGGGCGCAACCCCGATTGCATCAAGACTTAACCAACGTTTAAATATTGTTAAGTGCGCCCGCATCCAAGAGGACGCAAGATTTATTATCTACTAGGTAAGGTGTTCCCTTAAAAATATCTAAAAAGAACATCCTGACATTCGGTTGATAAAGAAAAGCGACAAATTCTTTCTCGCTTTTCGCTAATTTCAAAATACGTTCCTCAAATTAGGAACTTTCAATTTGTTGTCTAGGGAGGAGAACCCTCATGACAATCAGTCCTCCGGAGAGAGAGGCAAAATCTAAAGTTACAAATGACCCCGTCCCAACTTCCACGGAGAAGTGGGGAAAACCAGGTCATTTCGATCGCACTCTGGCTAGAGGTCCTAAAACCACCACTTGGATTTGGAACCTCCATGCCAACGCCCACGATTTTGACAGTCAGACCAGCGACCTAGAAGATATTTCTCGGAAAATCTTCAGCGCTCACTTCGGTCACTTGGCTGTTGTCTTCGTGTGGTTGAGCGGTATGTATTTCCATGGCGCTCGCTTTTCCAACTACGAAGCTTGGTTAACCGATCCGACCAATATCAAGCCAAGCGCTCAAGTTGTTTGGCCCGTCGTTGGCCAAGGCATTTTAAATGGAGATGTTGGTGGTGGTTTCCACGGCATCCAAATCACTTCTGGCTTCTTCCAGCTTTGGAGAGCCTCAGGTTTTACCAATAGCGAACAACTTTATGCAACAGCAATTGGCGGTCTAGTGATGGCCGCTTTGATGCTGTTTGCTGGCTGGTTCCACTACCACAAGAAGGCTCCAAATCTGGAATGGTTCCAGAGTGCAGAGTCCATGATGAACCATCACTTAGCTGTCTTGCTAGGTTGCGGCTCTCTCAGTTGGGCAGGACACCTAATTCACGTTTCCTTGCCCGTTAATAAGCTGTTGGATTCTGGCGTTGCTCCCCAAGACATTCCTTTACCTCATGAATTCTTGGATGCTGGCAAAATGGCAGAGCTATTCCCCAGTTTTGCAGAGGGGATTAAACCCTTCTTCAGCCTGAATTGGGGAGTTTATTCTGACGTCCTGACCTTTAAGGGAGGCTTGAACCCCGTAACGGGCGGTTTGTGGTTATCCGATGCAGCACACCATCATTTGGCACTAGCTGTTCTCCTGATTGTTGCCGGTCATATGTACCGCAACACCTACGGGATTGGCCACAGCATGAAAGAAATTCTAGAGGCCCACAAAGGACCCTTTACGGGTGAAGGTCACAAAGGTTTATACGAAATCCTGACAACCTCTTGGCACGCGCAACTCGCAGTCAATTTGGCAACGCTAGGATCTCTAACCATCATCATTGCCCACCACATGTATTCAATGCCTCCCTATCCGTACTTAGCAACGGATTATGGGACGCAACTGGCTCTATTCACCCACCACATGTGGATCGGTGCATTCTGCATCGTTGGTGCTGGAGCCCACGGCGCTATCTTCATGGTGAGAGACTACGATCCAGCTAAGAACGTTAATAATCTCCTCGATCGCGCTTTGCGCCATCGGGATGCAATTATTTCCCACCTTAACTGGGTTTGTATTTTCCTTGGCTTCCATAGCTTTGGCTTATATGTTCATAACGACACCATGCGCGCTCTCGGCCGTCCCCAAGATATGTTCTCGGATACGGCAATTCAGCTTCAGCCCGTGTTTGCTCAATGGATACAGAACATCCACAATGTTGCACCTGGCGGAACGGCTCCCCATGCAGTAGATTCTGTTAGCTATGCGTTTGGCGGTGGCGTTGTTGCTGTTGGTGGAAAAGTTGCCATGATGCCCATTACCTTGGGAACGGCAGATTTCATGGTTCACCACGTCCACGCCTTCACCATTCACGTTACAGCTTTAATCCTGCTCAAAGGCTTGCTCTACGCTCGTAACTCCCGTTTGATTCCCGATAAATCTGAACTAGGCTTCCGCTTCCCCTGCGACGGTCCCGGACGCGGCGGTACTTGTCAAGTCTCTGGTTGGGATCACGTGTTCCTCGGCTTGTTCTGGATGTACAACTCCATCTCCGTTGTGATTTTCCACTTTAGCTGGAAGATGCAATCGGATGTTTGGGGAACTGTTGCTCCTGACGGCTCGGTTTCGCATATTACAGCCGGAAACTTTGCTCAAAGCGCTATTACCATCAATGGTTGGTTGCGTGACTTCCTCTGGGCGCAAGCCTCTCAAGTCATTACCTCCTACGGTTCGGCTCTCTCGGCTTACGGCATCATGTTCCTCGCCGGTCACTTTGTCTTTGCCTTTAGCCTGATGTTCCTCTTCAGCGGACGCGGTTACTGGCAAGAGTTGATTGAGTCTATCGTTTGGGCGCACAACAAACTCAATGTTGCTCCCGCAATTCAGCCCCGCGCTCTGAGTATCATTCAGGGACGCGCTGTAGGGGTAGCTCACTACCTCTTGGGAGGAATTGTAACGACTTGGGCGTTCTTCCACGCAAGAATCCTTTTTGTCGGGTAGAACGGTCAGGTGAAAACGGTAGAATACTAGGGTTATCACTTGACTCTAATGTGAAGCTGTTTTCAAACCCTTACCGCCACCGGACTCCGTTCGGTGGAGGTAATTGAAAAGAAAAAATGAGCAGCACGACCGCATAAGCCTCATTTGTACGAGAGGAGAATTTCCTAAAGGATTTATGGCAACTAAATTTCCAAAGTTTAGCCAGGATCTAGCACAAGACCCGACCACTCGTCGGATCTGGTATGGGATTGCCACTGCTCACGATTTTGAACTCCACGATGGGATGACCGAGGAAAATCTTTACCAAAAGATTTTTGCCTCTCATTTTGGTCATCTTGCCATCATCTTCTTGTGGACATCTGGCACCCTGTTCCACGTTGCCTGGCAAGGTAATTTTGAACAATGGATCGAAGATCCGCTTAACATTCGTCCCATTGCTCACGCAATTTGGGACCCTCAGTTTGGTAAAGGGGCGGTTGACGCTTTCACCCAAGCTGGAGCTTCTTATCCAGTAGACATTTCTTACTCCGGCGTTTACCACTGGTTCTACACCATTGGTATGAGAAGCAACAGCGAACTGCACGGTGGTGCGATGTTCTTGCTGATTCTGGCATCTCTATTCCTATTTGCCGGTTGGTTGCACCTCCAGCCAAAGTATCGCCCAAGTCTTGCTTGGTTCAAGAACGCTGAATCCCGCATGAACCACCACCTGGCTGGTTTGTTTGGGGTGAGTTCTTTGGCTTGGACCGGTCACTTAATTCACGTTGCCATTCCCGAATCGCGGGGACAGCACGTAGGTTGGGATAATTTCTTATCCGTTGCCCCTCACCCGGCTGGCTTGGCACCGTTCTTCACGGGAAATTGGGGAGTCTACGCCCAAAACCCAGACACGGCACAGCATATCTTTAGCTCTTCTGAAGGAGCGGGTACGGCAATTTTGACCTTCTTGGGTGGTTTCCATCCTCAGACGGAATCGCTGTGGCTGACTGATATTGCTCACCACCATTTAGCGATCGCGGTTCTCTTTATCATTGCCGGTCATATGTACCGCACCAATTGGGGAATCGGACACAGCCTTCAAGAAATCTTGGAAGGCCACACACCTCCAAGCGGAAAGCTGGGTGATGGTCATAAGGGAATGTATGACACGCTGAATAACTCTCTGCATTTCCAGTTAGGGTTAGCCCTTGCTTGTTTGGCTGTTGTGACTTCTCTAGTCGCTCACCACATGTATTCCATGCCGTCTTATGCGTTTATTGCGAAGGATTACACCACTCAAGCCGCTCTGTTTACTCATCACGAGTATATTGCTGGTTTCTTGATGTTGGGCGCTTTCGCCCACGGCGCAATTTTCTTCGTTCGGGATTACGATCCGGCTAAGAACGAGAATAATGTGATGGCTCGGATGCTAGAGCATAAAGAAGCGCTGATCTCTCACCTGAGTTGGGTTTCCCTATTCTTAGGCTTCCACACTCTCAGCATGTACGTTCACAACGACGTAGTTGTCGCGTTTGGAACGCCGGAGAAGCAAATTCTGGTTGAGCCAGTCTTTGCTCAGTGGGTTCAATCCGCACACGGCAAACTGCTTTATGGTTTCGACACGCTGCTCTCTAACTCTGATAGCCTGGCTTCTAATAGTGCAGCCTATTTGCCAGGTTGGTTAGATGCGATCAACAGCGGAGCTAACTCTCTGTTCTTAACCATTGGCCCTGGTGACTTCTTGGTACACCACGCGATCGCACTGGGTTTGCACACCACCACCTTAATCTTGGTTAAAGGTGCGTTAGATGCTCGTGGTTCCAAGCTGATGCCGGACAAGAAAGACTTCGGTTACTCCTTCCCTTGCGACGGTCCCGGACGTGGCGGTACTTGCGACATCTCTGCTTGGGATTCCTTCTACCTCGCTGCTTTCTGGATGTTGAATACCTTGGGATGGCTGACCTTCTACTGGCACTGGAAGCACCTGTGCGTGTGGCAAGGAAATGTCGCTCAGTTTAACGAGAACTCAACCTATCTCATGGGCTGGTTCCGCGACTATCTCTGGGCAAACTCCGCTCAGTTGATCAACGGTTATAACCCCTATGGGGTTAACAACCTGTCGATTTGGGCTTGGATCTTCCTCGGCGCGCACCTGTGCTGGGCCGTTGGTTTCATGTTCCTCATCTCTTGGCGCGGTTACTGGCAAGAGTTGATCGAAACGATTGTTTGGGCGCACGAGCGCACTCCTCTGGCAAACTTGGTTCGCTGGAAGGACAAGCCCGTTGCCCTATCTATCGTTCAAGCTCGCTTGGTGGGTTTAACTCACTTCGCGGCCGGTTACGTCTTTACCTACGCAGCCTTCCTCATTGCTTCAACGTCAGGCAAGTTTGGCTAACGCTAGCTCAATCTAGTTGTTAGGTTAAGATAGAGAAAATCCCTCGCTCAGCAGCGGGGGATTTTTCAATGTTTCTTGCTCGACCGGTGGCTGTTTAATTGCGGACAAGCTGGCATTGGTCGCACAACCCAAAAAATTCGAGGGTATGGTAGTACACTTTGAAGTTGTGAGCTTGTTGGAGTTGGCACTCTAATTCCCGAACAGGGCACTGCTGGATAGGAATTGAGCATCCGCAGTCGAGACACGTAAGGTGGTGTCGATCTTGCTGGATAGAACTATATAGTGATTCTCCATTGGATAAAGTCCGGACTTGAATGACTCCTTCAAGTTTCAAGGCCTCGAGAGAGCGGTAAATCGTTGCTAAACCCATATTCTGCTTTGCCGCTCGTAGCTGAAGATAAAGATCTTGGGCAGAAATTTCCTGCTGAAGTGTTTTGAGTAAATCTAAGATCTTTGTCTGGGAACGGGTACGTCGAGCTTTCATAGGTTGTTAACTAGGCAGCAGCCAGAATTTACGCGAGGTTACCTTGAATTTAACAGGTTAGGCTTTAGAATTTAGAGGGAAAGCGCATCGATCGACAATATGACTCATCACTATCACGCTCGTATTTATGTTACCCTCCGACCTTCCGTTCTCGATCCGGCAGGGGTTGCTGTTGAGTCGGGGCTAAAACAGTTGGGCTACGAGAAAGTGCAAGGGGTGAGAATTGGCAAGTATATTGAGTTGAGACTGAGCGCAGCAGATGAAGCTGATGCCCAGCAACAGTTAGACGCAATGTGCGATCGCCTGCTCGCCAACCCAACAATCGAGAATTATTGCTTTGAGATTGCTGAGGTGGAGGGAGTCGCCGCGTGAAATTTGGCATTATTGTTTTCCCCGGCTCCAACTGCGATCGCGATGTTGCCTACGTGACTCGCGATCTCCTTGGACAGCCAACGCGAATGGTGTGGCATCAGGATACGGATCTCGAAGATGTGGATGTTGTCGTGATTCCGGGGGGATTTAGTTACGGCGATTACCTTCGCTGCGGCGCGATCGCGCGTTTCTCTCCGGTCATCAATAGCGTCATCGACCATGCGAAAAAAGGAAAATGGGTGCTGGGGATTTGTAATGGGTTTCAGGTGCTGACTGAGGTTGGATTGTTACCCGGTGCTTTAACGCGCAATCGAGACTTGCATTTTATCTGCGATCGCGTCCCGTTAAGAGTGGAACGGACGGACTTACCTTGGACGCAAGACTATGCTCCCCAAGCGGTTGCGACAATCCCAATTGCCCACGGGGAAGGACGCTATTACGCCGCTCCCGATACTCTCAAAGCCTTAGAAGATAGCGGTCAAGTGCTTTTTCGCTATTGCAGCGCGACGGGAGAAACTAGCGAAGAAGATAATCCTAACGGATCGTTAAATAATATTGCGGGTATTTGCAATAAGGAAGAAAATGTAGTAGGAATGATGCCTCACCCCGAACGGTCATCCGACTCGGTGCTGGGAGGAGTGGACGGTACAAAGTTGTTTGCTGGGTTGTTGAGAGCGGCCTAACCGCTACGCGAAATTGAGAATTATTCGAGCGTGACGACTATTCCCATCCACGAAACCTTTCAGGCCACGGTTCAGGGAGAGGGCTACTGGGCCGGGACGCTGGTAGACTTTATTCGCTTGGCTGGGTGTCCGGTGGGTTGTCCTTGGTGCGATACGGGATATGCAGACGGCGGGGCCAATTTGCCGCGTCAATTGAAGAGTTTTGAGACTTTGATTGCCGAGTTGCGATCGCCCCGAACGATTATTTCTGGGGGGGAACCTTTCATCTATTCCGACCTTCCCGCTCTCGTGCGAACAATTGAAGCAACGGGAAGAACGGTTGGGATTGAAACCTCCGGCGCGTTTTGGCAGAATGTTTCCCCCACAGCTTGGGTCACTCTTAGTCCCAAGGAGCACCTCAATCCTCGCTATCCCGTTATTCCTGGGATGTGGGAGCGAGCGAATGAAATTAAGTTGGTGGTGGAGACGGGCAAGGAATTAGAGTTTTACGATCGCTATTTACCGTCTCAGGGACAAACTCCCGTATTTCTGCAACCGGAATGGAGCCAGCGCGATCGCGCAATTCCCCTCATTTTGGAACACCTTCAGCGATTTCCAGAGTATAAACTCTCAGTTCAGCTCCACAAATATATTAATGTTCCCTAAGTTGCTCCCCATCTCGGCCACCTTTCACGCTTGCGCTCCAGCTTGCTTTAACAAGTCCGCAACTTGGGGATAATCGTTAAACTCGCAAAGTCCCAAAGCCGTGTAACCGCCTTCATTTCTGACGTTGAGATCGATTCCCGGACAATCCAACAAAAGCGCGGTGGCATCTGCATAACCCCGATGGCTGGCCCACATCAGGGCCGTGGCCCCCGTCCGGTCTGGCAAATTGACATCAGCTCCAGCATTTAATAAAAGACGCATCATCTCAAGCTGTCGGCGATCGGCAGCAACCATCAACATTGTTTTGCCGTCCGGCATTCGCGCGTTGGGATTGTCTCCGGCGGTCAATAGAACTTTCACAATCTCGGTTTGTCCCCGACTAAAGGCGAGAGTTAAAGGCGTTTCTTGTCCGTTCCGAGCATTAACATCTGCACTGCGTTGTAACAGAACTTCGACCAAAGCTTGATGTCCCTGTAAAGATGCCAGCATCAAAGGCGTGTCGCCAAACTGGTTGGGGCGATCGCACTCAGCCTTGGCTTGTAGTAACGCTTGCAGAACGGGTAGATGTCCCTCAACAGCGGCCAGGTGCAGAGCTGTTTCGCCGTCTTCATCCGCATCGTTAGCATCAGCCCCCATTTTCAGGAACAGATTGACCGCTTCGGTGTGTCCGCTGGCGGCGGCGGCTCTCAAAGCTGCGCCTAAATCGGCGGGTTCCGAGCCAGCTTGCAACAAGAGTTGCAGAATTTTGGGGTTGCCTTGCTCGGCGGCGAGGGAGAGCAGCGTTTCGCCTTCGGGGAGGGGACAGTGGGGGGTTGCACCGGCGTTGAGGAGGTGTCGAACAATAGACGCATTCCCGATTTTTACCGCTTGTACCAACAGCGTTTCGCCGTTGCGGTTGACTGCATTGCGCTCGCTCCCAGCTTGGAGGAGAGCTTGGACGACAGCCGCATGACCTTGTTGGAGAGCGAGAGAGATGGGAGTATCGCCGTCCTTATCGAGAACATCGACGGCGGCCCCAGCTTGGAGGAGAAATTTGGCGATCGCGAGATTGCCTTTGTAGGCCGCGATCGCTAGTGCTGGCGTGCCATCTTCATTGGTGGCGTTAGCATTAGCCCCCGCTTCGAGCAACAGGGAAACGATTTCCTCCTGTGGGGCTGCGGCCGCCGCCATCAAAGGGGTCAGTCCGTATTGAGGACTGGGTTGGTTAGCATCAGCTCCCGATACCAGCAGGAGGCGCGTCATTGCTCGATCGCCTCGTTGGGCGGCAAGAATCAGGGGAGTTGCGCGATCTCGGCTATCAATTGCGTTCGCATTTGCCCCTTGTTGGAGGAGGATTTCCGCTTCCTGAAAATTTCCCTCTCGAACAGCCTTTAACAGTAAGATATCGTGATTGGCAACCATCTATTTCGTTCTTCGGTTTGTGTTGATGCGAACTCGATTCAGCTTGGAGGCATTGGCGAATGGGCGATCGCGGTGCGGGCTAAACGGTACGCTCATACCAATTCCCAATGATATTGCATTGAATTAATATTCTGAGATGCTTTGTTGATTAAGTGCAAGCCCTGCGAGACTTGGTACAAGAAGGCATTATGAGACTCCACTACGACCACTTGGCGGCTATTCGGACTGCGGCTCGTCAAGTCGCCGGCTAATTTATAGTTAGGTTTCAAACTTCTCGATTAAATGTCGAACGACTGACAACGCAATCTTTAAATCAGCTATAGTTATATCTTTCGCGGAATGATTTGCCCAAGGTGATTGGAGTTTTTGTAAAGTTTCAAAGATTTTCTTTCCCTCTTCAGTAAGAGATAGCAGTTTTGCTCGTTTATGAGCCGGATTGTTTTTATAAATCAATATTCCTTCATTTGACATACGATCGGCTATTCTTTGAACACTTTGGCGGGTTTGCCCCATGGTTCGAGCTATTTGGGGTACGGTCATCTCAGTTTGAGAAAGTGCAATAGCACCTAGCACTTTCCAGCGAGCACTGGTCAGCCCAACACCTTGAGTAAGTCGATCGCCTTCAGTTATCAACAAACCATTAAGTTTAAATATTTCAAGTACTAGCTCAGTAAGTAGTTGTCCTTTCCGGGTGTGCATAAAAACCTTTTATCTGAGTTGTTTGACAACATGCTGTCATAAAGCTAGGATTCTATATGACAGTATGTTGTCATTTCAGTTGGATATATTGTCTCCGTACAAGCAACGATGTTTATTAAGTAGTATCTGGAGGAAAATATGGCTAATGTCGTTCTCATTAATCCGTTTGAAGTACCTGAAGGTCAAGAAGACGAAGCATTACAAGTGTGGAAAAGGGCAGCAGATTTTCTGCGTCAGCAACCCGGCTTTATTTCTACCAAGTTACATAAAGCCATCACACCGAACGCACGTTTCCATTTGATCAATATAGCGGAGTGGGAAACAGCGGAGCATTTTCAAGCGGCGAGCAGCAGCGCTGAATTTCAGAAAATAACGGCAGGTTCTATGGAGGCTTATCCACACTATCCGGGTCTTTACCAATTGCAGGCTCTATGAGAGACGTATGGACTGACTCGTTGGCCTCTTAATCCTAAGGCGACTTCTAGACTCCTGTTCGTTCGCATCGGACATGAGTCAAGTTATCAAAAGGATTGCATATAAAAAGGGCTGAAAGCTTTGCCAGCTCAGGAAAATACATCAAGGAGGGTAAAATCGCCTCAAATCCATACAGATTCAGGGTTGATGCATTTTCGATCTAAAACAATCGATAGATAAGGCTTTCAGCCCTTCTTGGGGTGATTTTTTGTCAAAGCCCCATTAGCTTTTCTTTTCCTGAGGCCGTTGTCTGCTGAAGTAGGCGTTTTTTGATAAGTTTTATGAATATCCTGAAATGATTGTCGAGGACACAATGAATTTTGCAATTCCGGAAGCGGTTAAAACCTATTCCCAATTTTTTCATCCCGTTTTTATGTGGGTGATTCTGGCACTAACGGTGTATGCGCTGTATCTAGGCATCCAAACTCGCCGCATTCGCACGGCAGACAAAGAACAGCGAAAGGAACTCATCAAGAAGAATTTTAGGACTCGACACTACCAAATCGGCTCGGCGTTGCTGGCATTGATGGTGCTAGGCAGTATTGGCGGGATGGCCGTCACCTATATTAATAATGGTAAGCTCTTTGTCGCCCCGCACTTGCTCGTGGGTCTGGGAATGACTGGGGCGATCGCGATCTCCGCTGCTCTAGTTCCTTTGATGCAGAAGGGAAATGAATTGGCACGCTATACCCATATCACCCTGAACGTAACTCTCTTGGGGCTTTTTTGCTGGCAAGCATTTACGGGGATGGATATTTTACAGAGAATCATCAGCAAACTTTAATTGAGAAAGGCGATCGCTAAAAATTAGCGATCGCCTTTCGCCTCAATATCTTGACACTAGATTTTGGAGAGTTGTCGAGATTGCTTGGGCGGAACGGGCAAACCCAAACGCTGGTGAAAGTCCTGCTGAACTTTGTAAGTCAGGCGGGGAGAGACTTGGCGAATAATTTGAGAGAGAAGGCGATCGCCTGTTGTTTTAATCAACGACTGGGGCAACTTGTAGACAAATTTAGGAAACTCAACCGCAACCTTGATGTGCAGTTGCCACTCAACTTGAGCGATCGCAGCGGGTAACTCCAAACCCTTCTTCGTTGCAGTTTCAGCCCAATTGACCTCGCCAACCGGGACTTCTGTTAGCTGCAAAGAAGAATCGTAGTCAATGCTGTAGTCTGCAGGCGTTTCGTTGGGGATCGGGATACTGTGCATCTTGTAAACGCCCCGTTCTGGTGGCAGCAAAACTACGCCCATTTTGGGTTCTAGCTCATAGCCATAAGACCCAAAACGCCCCACCACTAGGGTATAGCCATTGTCCCCCAACGGTTCGGCTCGCATCGGCCGAGCGCAGCGAGGAAACCAACCTTCATGTTCGTTGAGATAGTTCGCAACCGTTTCCACATCGCCGTACATTCCCATACAGCCTTGGAACTGGGTTTCAAAGTGGATCGGCTTGACAGTAGAGGTTTCAAGCGACTCTGAAGCGAAATTAACCTCCATTAAAGAAGATTCGATTTCTAGGAACAAATTAGCTCCCTCCGTGCGTTGGCTATTACTCAATTGTGACTGCATACAACACCCTTCTGATTTAACGTCTACGCGATTGTGGTGAGTCAGATTTAGGAGTTTAATCGATTCAATCTTAAAGAAAATGATAAATTGGCAAATCCTGTAAGGAATACATACAACGGCAGAATGCAACTTTTCCGAATAAAAATTTATCGCTAACTCTCAACATAGCCTATTATTTTAGGCTCAACCAGGTTGAATTCACGGAGATTGAGAATGAAAGTTTTAGTAGCTGGCGCAACGGGGCAAACGGGACGGCGAATTGTTGCTGAATTAATGCAGCAGGGCGTTTCAGTGCGGGCAATGGTACGAAATTTGGAGAAAGGCAAAGAAATATTACCACCCGAAGTTGAGTTGGTTTTTGGGGATGTTCTCCAACCTGCCAGCTTGCAGGTAGCGATCGCGGACTGTACCGCCTTAATTTGCGCCACTGGAGCCACCCCTTCCTTCAACTTCACCGAGCCTTTCCTGGTGGACTATCAGGGAACCAAGAATCTCGCAGACGCGGCCAAAGCCAGCCAAATCGAGCATTTTGTTTTAGTGTCTTCGATGTGCGTCTCGCAATTTTTCCACCCCCTCAATCTGTTTTGGTTGGTTCTTTACTGGAAAAAGCAAGCGGAAACCTACCTGCAAAACAGCGGTTTGACCTATACCATTGTGCGTCCGGGTGGTTTGCTCAACGAAGATAATTCCGACGCAATTGTCACCGCCTCTGCCGATACCTTATCGGAAGGCCGCATTCCCCGCGTCAAAATTGCTCAACTGTGCGTCGCCACACTTTCGCAACCCGCGGCCCAACAGAAAATTGTCGAAGCGATCGCCCAACCTGATGCGCGATCGCTCAGTTGGGAACAGCTCTTTGCGCGCGTTGATTAATTCACACCTGATGCCGAACACCCCAAACCCCCTTTGGAACAAGGGAGTGAAGTTATGAGAGGTTGTTGCTTTGAAACTTCAACCCAGCTTCTCGCATCAATTGCAACTTTTTCTCTTCAAATTCGCTGTTATCTCTGCGTCCCTGTCGCGCCAGTTCTGTTAAGCGGGTTTCGTGGCGCTCCTTCTCTGCTTGGATAGCGGCTAAAATTTCTTCTCCTCTGCGATGATACTCCTCCAAAAGTTGTTCCATCTTCTCAATTGCCCAAGTCGGAATGGGCTTAATCTGTTCGGACAGGGCTGTCAAAATGTGTCCTCTGGTTTCGTCAGGAAAGTCTTCTAAGACGCTAGACACATCTTTCCAGAAATTGAGATGGCCCCAATAGGTCTGAAGATCTTCTTCTTTGATACTCGCAAGGACTTGGACGGGTTGCTCGCCGCCCCCCTCAGTGTCTAACAGCACTGCCGTTAGACAATCTTTTTCAGACCTCCATTTAACAAACATGGTTGGGTAGCTCGAAACCAACTAAAGATGCAATTATTATATAGACATCGTTCTGTCTTCGCTGTTTATCCCCATTTTGTCCCCAGATCGCGCGATAATTCAACCCCAAAACGTTCCTGACGATCGCGCCCGGATGCGGGAGTGCATTCAACTGGCCCGCCAAGCTGCGGGATGCACGGCTCCCAATCCGTTGGTGGGAGCAATTGTTGTTCGAGATGGCCGAGCGATCGCGCGCGGATTTCACCCCAGTGCGGGACAACCCCACGCAGAGGTTTTTGCTCTCGCAGAAGCTGGAGATCGAGCGCGAGGCGCAACGCTCTATGTGAATCTGGAGCCTTGCAACCACTACGGTCGCACGCCGCCCTGCTCTGAGGCTCTGATTGCAGCGGGAATCCGGAAGGTTGTAGTCGGGATGGTTGACCCCGATTCGCGCGTCTCTGGGGGCGGGATCGAGCGATTGCGCCAGGCTGGGGTTGAGGTCGTGGTTGGGGTTGAGGAAGAAGCTTGTCGTCGCCTGAATGAAGCATTTATTCACCGCACTCTCGCGCGCCAACCCTTTGGAATTTTGAAGTATGCCATGACTCTCGACGGTAAAATTGCGGCGACGACGGGTCACAGTGCTTGGGTAACGGGTGAGGAGGCGCGCCATCTCGTCCACAAACAGCGAGCCGCATCTGATGCTGCGATCGTGGGGGGCAACACGGTACGGCGCGACAATCCCCAACTCACCAGCCATCGCGTCGCTCCTCACAATCCGCTGCGGGTGGTGATGAGTCGCACGTTAGATTTACCCTCTGAGGCGCACCTGTGGCAGACGGATGAGGCTCCCACCCTAGTGCTGACCCAAAGGGGGGCAAATCCGAGCTTGCAGGCCCGGTTGCGCGATCGCGGTGTGGAAGTGCTTGAGTTGCCCGCTGTGACCCCCAAAGCTGCCATGGCTTGCTTGTACGACCGGGGCTGTTCTCAAGTTTTTTGGGAGTGCGGGGGGACGCTGGCCGCAGAAGCGATCGCCCAAGGAACGGTTCGGAAGGTGATGGCGTTCATCGCCCCTAAAATTATTGGCGGTCGGGCGGCCCCTTCTCCCGTCGGCGATTTAGGGTTGGGGAAAATGACCCAAGCGTTGCAGCTAGAGCAGGTGACGATGGCGGCGATCGGCCCGGATTTCTTAATCGAAGGCTATCTCCCGGCAATTGAGAAGGCGCAACGAACCGTTAAATTGTCTCACAGTAGGCGCGGAGAATCGTAGCGCAGTTGGCGATCGCGCCTAAATGAGCAATCTCGTAGCCGTGCGTGTTTTGCGTGGGAAAGCCCAAACAAGCAGCACGGGCAACATGACCGAACTTCATGGCGATGGAAGCATCGCTGCCAAAACCGCTAATGACCGCGAGTTGTAGGGGGATTCCCGCACGTTCTGCGGCTTGTCGCAACTCTTGATTTAAACCCTCGTCGTAGAGTCCGTAGGCATCTTGGGACAGGAGGACAGGGTTCGGGCCGTCCTGGATGGGATATTCCGGCGCAAGAGGGCAAATTTCCAAAGCAATGAGGGCATCAAGGGGCTGGTTTTGGGTGAAATAAAGCGCCCCAATAGCTCCAACTTCTTCCTTCGCCGAGGCGACCAAGTACACGTCTGCTGGCGGCTCTTTTAGGGTAGCGGCAAGGGTCAGGAGAATGGCAACAGAGGCCTTGTTATCCAGGGTATAACTGGCAATATAGTCTTTGAGGCGCAGGGGGTGTTTGCGGTGCTTGCCAACGATCACGCGACTTCCCGGACGTACCCCGGCGGCACTGAGTTCGACTGGGGAGCATTTCGTCTCGACCCAAGCATCTTCCCAGCGTAAGGGAGCCTTATCCTGCTGGACTTTTTGCGGCGACTCGTGGGAAATGTGGCGGGAACCAAAGGAGAGAACGCCGGGGAGGGTGGCGCGATCGCCTAAAATATCGACGGCTCCTTCTCCATAGATCCATGGGAACGAACCGCCCAGTTTGCGAATCGATAAACGACCGTGGGGCAAAATCTCTTTGACAATTGCGCCGATTTCATCTTTGTGGCCGGTGATGGCGATTGCGCTGTCGGAATTTGGCCCTGGAATCTTCGCCAAAACATTCCCAGCTCGATCTTGCCAAGTTTCAACCCCCAGTTCTCGGAAGCGATGGAGCAGCCAACGATCGATTGCCCCTTCAACGCCGCTGGGTGAGTGCTGGAAAACTAACGTTTCAATCGTTTCAAATAAATCGTCGTAGGCCATTGCTTCAGCTTAGCGACCCTTATATCTGCTTCAATTCAATTGCACTCGAAAGGATGCAGCCATGGCTTAGGATGCTTCATTTTGCTCTTCTGACGAATCTTGAGGATCGCTCTCCGCTTCTTCTGGTGTTTGCTTTTCCAGAAGGCGTTCTTGGCGCTTTTTGCGATCGGCTTGCAGCGTATCCTTCAAAATTGACTGCACCTGCTCCATCTTTTCCAAATTGCTGCGGTACAAATCCAAATCCTTCTGAACTTTGTCAAAGCTGACTGACAGAGACTCGCTCAGTTCTTGGAGGACGCGATCGCGCTCTTTGTCCTGCTTGAGAACTTCCGCGTCGCACTGTTCGAGGAGCGCATATAAACCAATGGCAAAGAGGCGACTGTATTTAAATTTGTCGTTAAACGCAATGTCTTTTAAACCCTCGTACAACTCTCCAGCACTGTCTTGAGACATCAAGGAACTGTTCCAAGACGTTAGTTGCTCGACGGACAAGGGAGTCGCGATCGCCTTGAGGGTTTCCGCATCTCGTCGATATTTTTGAGGATCTCCTCCCACGGCTTGGCACAATGCGCTAAAAATTGAGGAAATATCGGATTCGGGGCGATATCCTTGGATAAAACGATCGAAAGCCGTTACAACACCCAATCCATAAATAGGGTCGTAGCGAAAATCAGTATTCACAGAGAGCAGATGCATCTCTACCATCAATTCTTCGACTAACCGCCGATACACTGAGTTGATCGGTCGAGTATGATTGGCGTAGAAATTCCGCTTCGTATCTGAAACAGTAGGAACTTTATCCACAGAGTAGGCGATTCGGAGATACAGCAATCCCATTGTCGCGTCTAAAGACTCGTTTGCCAAGGGATTGACAACGACGGAGGAAAACGCTTAGAGGAGTTGTTTGCGATCCGGAGAAGCGGCGAGGAAGAAGACAAAAGGATGCTCTCCAGAGAGGACGAAACGCTAAAGGGAAAAACGCTCCAAGGATTGGGTTTTGAGAAAGCGCTCCTGACAAGCAGAGAAAGGGAACACAACAAAGAGGGTCTGCGTGCGGAGAATGGAGAGTTATGGCGCTAAAGCTTCCTCTTCCGTTTCAAAAATCTCGAAAACGGAGTCCATCATCGTCACCTCAAAAACGAGTTTTGCTTCGGGATGGACGTTGCAAATGCGGAAGGTTCCTTTGACTTTATCCGCATCTCGCATTCCAGCGACGAGGGAGGTCAGTCCGGAACTATCGATGAAATTGACCAAAGACAAGTTGACAACCACATGGGGACTCACTCGAGAGATACATTCTTGTAGCTTGAGGCGAAACTGCCAAGCTGTTGTAATATCCAAGCGACCGCTAGGCGCTAAGACAATAACAGTTTTGCCATCTTCAGTGGTGTGGGTTTTTTGTTCGATCTGAATCACTCGTTAATTCGCCTCTAAAATTTTCAAATGCTAGCAGCGATCCCCTGCGATCGCGACAGGGCGAGGAGGAGTTGAGTTGTAGAAGACAACTCGTTAAGGATAAACCTCTCGCTCTGTGCTGTTGACGGTATTTTAACCTAGAACCTGACGTTAGGACTGCGACCAGTTTGCCCAATCTTGGGGCTTGAGAAAGGTTTCGTACAATTGAGATTCTGGCGTGTTGGGGTCGGGAGTGTAGCCGTATTCCCAGCGAACCAGAGGTGGGAGAGACATCAAAATTGATTCGGTTCGTCCGTTGGTTTGCAGTCCAAAAATCGTACCGCGATCGTAGACGAGGTTAAATTCCACGTAGCGTCCGCGACGATAAAGCTGGAAATTGCGCTCGCGATCGCCGTACTCTGTCTTCCGACGCTTTTGCGCGATCGGCACGTAAGCGTCGAGAAATCCGCGGCCGCAGTCGTTGATAAAAGCAAATAGGTCTTCCCAAGTTCGCTCTGGTGGCGCGCCAATTTCGTTGCTGTAGGTGGCTGCGGGGCCTTGAGCATGGGGTCCCTTGTAGAGGGGGCCGCGACCGTCTTGGTAGTCGAAGAATAAACCGCCTACACCGCGCATTTCCTGGCGGTGCTTGAGATAAAAATATTCATCGCACCAGCGCTTAAAAACGGGGTAGTATTCTGGGTTGTGGCGATCGCAAACCCCCTTAAACGTTTGATGAAAATGCGCCGCATCTTCAAAAAATGGATAGTAAGGCGTGAGATCTGCACCGCCGCCAAACCACCAAACCGGCCCCGCTTCAAAATAGCGATAATTGAGATGGACGGTTGGAATATAGGGATTGCGCGGGTGCAGCACCATCGAGGTGCCAGTGGCATAAAATCCGTGGCCTTCGGCTTCCGGACGTTGTTTGAGAATCGAAGGTGGAAGTTGATGTCCCCAAACTTCAGAAAAATTTACGCCGCCTTGCTCAAAGACATCTCCTTCGCGGATGACGCGCGATCGTCCCCCTCCACCTTCTTCTCGCTGCCAAGAATCTTCTTGGAACTGGCCCTTGCCATCTAACGCTTCGAGAGCCGTACAAATCTCGTCTTGGAGACTTTTCATAAACTGACTCACTCGCTCTTTCGAGTCAGTTGCGGGGGAAGAAACGTTTTCGGGAGAAGTCACGTCTGTTTGAGAAACTGCCATGCGATTCTGAAGTTTTACGTTTAGAGTTTTAGATTAGGATCGTACCCAGAGTATCTTGAATTTAGCGTTGAGTGTTGGCCATAACGCTAACCGCTCTGGACAAGACCGAAACCAGATTGCAAAGTATCCTGTCAAAAAGAACGCTAAGCGCATCTGATTTTCTTAAAATATAAAGCTTGCCCGGCCACTGCTAGGGGAGGTGCGTAATGATTCTCAATTTTTCGTTTAAGTTAATTACGGATCGATGGAAACTGGTTCGGAATTTTTCCCTCGATAAGACCTACCGTGCAGTTAGTAGCGCTACTGTCGATGTCCTTTGGCAAAAATTAGTGAATTTGGCTGATGTCTCCTGGCATCCGCTCTTTTCTCGGACTAACGTGCCGAGAGGCTTAATTGCCAAACCTGGGTTAATTTATCAGGTGGTCACCAAGTTAACCCCCATTCCCATCCGCATTTTCGTCGAGCGAGTTAAACCCAGGGAACTCCTCAGCATCCGAGTTCTGGCGATTCCAGGGATTGAAAACCGCGTCACGTACCAAGTTGAGTCTACGCTGTGTGGAACTTATATCTCTTATTCGGTGACGCTGCGGGGATGGCTGTCTCCTCTTCTCTGGTTTTGGATTCGTCCCTATGTGGCCCGCGTTGCTTCGGAGTTGGCGAATGCGGCGGAACGGATCGGGGATTGGGGACTCGTTACAGAGGATTGGTAGGTTTGAGGTTAAGGGTTCAATTCGGTGGCAATATTGTCAAGCCAATCTAAAATTAGCGCGTTGACTTGTTCGGGTTTCTCGTCGTGAGGACAGTGGCCGGCGCGGGGAATGGACTGAAATACGGTGTCCTCGCGCGCGGCAGCTCTCTCCTGGTATGGTTTCGAGCCGGCAATAGGAGTCCAAGGATCGTCTTCTCCCCAGAGGATGAGAAGGGGGCGATCGCACTGCGGTAAGAGGTCGTTGGGAGTGGGGCCAGGGGGGGAGGTGACAATGGAGGCAAATACTTTTTGAGCGTTGGGGTGACAGGTGGGTTGATAAATCATCTCAACCAGTTCTTCGGTGATGGCGGCGCGATCGCGGTAGACCTGGGAGAGCGTCCGCCGCAGTCGGGATTTTTGACGGATAAAGTTAAATAAGAGCGGGCCGGTTAGGGGAGAACTCACGATTGTGGCAAATCCTCCCATCATCAGTCGCAAGGGAACGTTCAGTTCTTCGGGTCGATGAGTTAACCCTCCCGCACAGTTGATGAGAACTCCGCCAGCCGCGATTTCCGGACAGTGGGAGAGCGCCATCAAGCTCAGCAAACCGCCAATGGAGTTGCCGATGAAAAGGGTTGGCGTTTGAATTTTTGCCTGCCAAAACGCTTGAATTTGCTCTAGCCACAGGTCTAGAGAGTAGTCGAGGAGAGGTTTGTCAGAGTCGCCAAATCCTAACAAGTCTAGGGCAAATACTTGGTAGCCAGCAGCGGCGAGAACGGGGATGTTTTTGCGCCAATGGCCAATTGAGGCTCCAAAGCCGTGAATGAGTAGCAGGGGGCAACCTGTCCCGGCCACAGCGTATTGAATTTTGTGCGTTTGCCACGTCCAAACGTGTGTTTCAAGGGGGATTTGAGCGGGAAGGTGTTGTGCGGTCACAATCGTTTATGAAGTTTTTTAAAGTTTTTTCCATCCTACCTCGAAGGGGGAATGTCACTTCAGTTATCAGTCATCAGTTGGGGAGATGGGGAATTGGGGAATTGGGGAATTGGGGAGACTCTGAATTCTGAACCCTGAACATGGGAAAGTGGCGTTACCACTGGCAATCGAGGAGTGCTTCGGCTTCTTCTGAGGGAACGGGTTTCGAGAAAAAATAGCCCTGGCCGTATTCGCAGTTGAGCGATCGCAGTTTGTGGAGTTGTTCGGCGGTTTCGATCCCTTCGGCGATCGCGTCCATCCCCAAGTTGTGAGCCAAGTTCACGATCGTGCGGGTAATAATACTGCTTTCCGAATCCACAGCCATCCGACTGACAAAGGAGCGATCAACCTTCAAGGTGTCAATGGGGAGTTGGTGCAAGCGCTCCAAGCAAGAATAACCCGTGCCAAAATCATCAATGGCGAGGGGAATTCCTAAAGCGTGGATTTCATCTAAAATTCGGGTTCCCGACTTGTAGCGATCGACAATCGCTCGCTCGGTCACTTCTAATTTCAAGGTATTGGGTTTAAGGTGATTGTCGGCGATCGCGTGCTGGAGTTGCTCGATAAACTCAGATTGAGAGATAAGCTGCCCCGATGCATTGATACTCAGCGTCAGCGGGGGGCGATCGCGATACTGCTGCTGCCAAGTCCCTAGTTGCTTGGCTGCTTGCTCCAAAATCCACCCGTCAATGCGACCAATCAAGCGGACTTCTTCGGCGAGGGGAATAAATTCGTCGGGAGAAATCCATCCTTGCAGGGGGTGGTACCAGCGGATTAAGGTTTCAAACCCAGTAATTCTCCCGGTTGTGAGGGAAACAATGGGTTGATAAAACACCTGTAGCTGCTCTTGTTTGAGGGCAATCCGCAGATCGGTTTCCAACTGCAACTGCGCGATCGCTTGATAGTTCATCGTCGGCTTGAAGATGGCGTAGTTTGCTCTCTGCTCGACTTTGGTAATGTTCATCGCGGTCTCAGCCGACTGGAGCAGATCTTCGGGGTCTTGGAAATATAACTCTGTCGGCCCGGCGACGGCAATGCCAATGCGAGCGGGGGAGAAAATATCGTAACCATCGAGATCGACGGGATGTCCCAACTGCTGCTGCATATATTCGGCTAAAAAGAGCGCTTCATCGCGATCGGGAATGTTGCGAATGGCGAGGGCGATCGCGCGATCGCCGACTCGCGAAACTTTGCGCGTCAGGTTGAGACACTCCTCAATTCGCCGGGCCGTGGCCACCATCAGGTATTCGGCCAATTGGTGTCCAAGACTGTATTTAACGATCTCGAAACGCTCCAATTCGAGAAAATAGACGGCGAGAACGCCATCTTTATCCGTGTCTTCGACTATAGCGGTAATTTGCTGCCCCAATTCTTCGAGAAACCAGGCTTTATTGGGGAGTGTCGTTGCGGTGTCGGAAAAAGAGAGGGCTTGGAGTTGCCGTTCGAGCTGCTTGCGCTCGGTAATATCGGTAAGAATATTGGTTCCGCCATTAATCTTTCCCTCGCTATCCAGGTTGGGGCGAATTTGAGTTAAGTAGATGCGGTTGGCATGGGAGAGTTCGACTGCGGCGGTCTGACCTTCAAGCGCTTGACGATAAAGCGGTTCGAGGATCGCGCAAACTTCAGGTGGAAAGACTTCCCACAAAGTTCTGCCTTCGCAGGCGATCGCGTCCAAATCCACCGAGTTAAGTCCTTGTCCTCCGGCCAGGATGTAGCGCAGTTCCAGATCGAAGAGCATGACCGTGCTGTTATGGAAGTTGTTGGCCAGGAGGCGATATTGACGGTCTGCGTGTAAAAGTTGGGCTTCTGTCTGAAGGCGATCGCCAACCTCTTGCAGCAAGATTAAAGCAGCTGCTCGACCTTCAAACTCAATGGCCGCGATCGCTACTTCAACGGGAACCAGGCTGCCGCTTTTGGTGCGATGTCTCCAAACGCCAGGTAGGGAGTCAAACTCGTCGGTGGGTTGCGAGAGCAGCGGAAGCCAACTGGGTAAATCTTCTGCTGGGATGAGGTCTTTGAGACTCATCGCCAGCAACTCTGAGTGGCAGTAGCCGCAGCGTTTTGCGGCCGCTTGGTTGGCGGCTAAAAACGCCAGGGTTTCGCGCTCGCAAATCCAGATCGGCTGAGGATTTCGCTCGAAGAGGAGAGGGGAAAGTGGGTTGGATGTCGCGGTACGTCCCGTCAGGTCGGCGGAGCGATCGCTCTGAGCATCACTAGAATCGTTTTTCTGATGGTGAAACAGAACCAATAATCCCCCTAACGCGGCAACAAACCCCCAGTGTGGAAAGCCGTGCCAGAGATCGAGCCAAGCCGTATTATTTCTCAGCCACGCAACAATTGGAGTAGAAAACAAAAGCCACAAACTGCTCGACAGCATCAGATAGAGAATAATTAGAGGAGCGGCAATTTCTGCGCCTTGGAAGACTTGAGGGTGGATTGCGGCCTTCGCTGCCGCGGACTTCCTGCAATCTGAGTTGAGCGAGAATTTCCCGCACGCAATTTCGATGGCTTCGCCAACCTTGTGGTATGCGTAGCGTTCCAGAGCGGAAATCGCCATTGTTTTCAAGTCAGGATTGCTGCCGCTAACAGATTAAGATTATCCCTAATTTATTATCCGTCAGATTTAGGCTTTTTTTTCAGTGACCCAACGCACAATCGCGTGAGTGAGTCCTTCTAAAGTATATTCCTCCGCCTCCAGATCGATCCGTTGCAGCCATTGGCGACAGCTTTTGGATGTTTGCGGTCCGATAGAGGCCAAGCAAACTCCCTGCAACGCGCGATCGCGCTCGACCTCGCTCAAAACCTGTCCCAGAAGGGTGCAGAAGTTGCGAACGGTTTTGGAACTGGCAAAGGTAATAATATCGACGTTTTGAGCTTGCAGCACCGACCCAACCGCCGGATCGACGCGATCGGGACAGGCCGATTGATAGGCGGGAACTTCCACAACTGTTGCTCCTTGTGCGGTTAATTCTTTTAAGAGTACATCTCTCCCTCCCGTTTCCACGCGAGGAAAGAGAATCTTTTGGCCGTTGAGAGGTTCGGGAAAATGCTCGACCAATGAATCGGCCACAAAGTTCGGGGGAATAAAATCGGGATTGAGATGCTTCTGTTTGAGCGCGGCCGCAGTCTTTTTCCCCACTACCGCAATTTTTAGGTTAGCGAGGTCGCGGGCATCGCGATCTCGACTGGCAAGGCGGCCGAAGAAATAATCTACGCCGTTGCTGGAGGTGAGGATCAACCAGTTAAACTCGGACAAGCGCGCGATCGCCTCATCTAACGGCTTCCAACTCGACGGCGGCCGAATCTCCAATGCTGGCATTTCCAACACCGTTGCGCCTTGCTGTTGCAGCAATTGGGTAAAAGTGCTGGACTGTTCTGCCGCGCGCGTCACCAAGACCGTTATATCCTGCAAGGGGAGAGAAGATGGGGAAGGAGATGGCATGAGTTGTAAAGCGGCCACCGGGCCGATAACAATGACGCAGGGAGAAAGAGAAATTCCTGCCGTGCGATCTAGGATATCCGCTAGCGTCCCTCGCCACACCTGTTGGTTGGTGCGGCCGCCGTTGCGAACGATCGCAATCGGACAGGTGCGCGATCGCCCTTCTTCTTGCAACCGGCGAACAATGAAACCTAAATTGCGCCCCCCCATTAAAATGACGAGAGTATCCAAATACGACAAGGCTTCCCAGTCAAGGTTTTCCGGTTGATGTCCTGTCGCGATCGCCAAACAACAGCTTAAATCCTTATCCGTGAGGGGAATTCCCGCCAGGAGAGGCGCGGCCAGGGCCGAAGAAATCCCCGGAACCCACTCAAACTCACACCCCGCCTCCCGCAGCGCTTTCACCTCGCCACGCGAACGACCAAAAACCCCTGGATCTCCCCCCTTCAGGCGAACCACCTGCTTTCCTTGCTGACAATACTCCACCAACAAGCGATTGATTTCTGCTTGAGGCGTGCTGCTTTTTCCGCCTCGCTTCCCCACCAACAACTTAAGGCAATCTTGGGGAGCAAACTGGAGAAGTTGCGGTGCAACCAAAGCATCGTAAATCAGAACCTCCGCCAACTGGAGTAGGTGCTTCCCTCGCAGAGTTAAGCAGTCCGCACCTCCCAACCCCGCACCGACCAGATAGACTTGTCCGCGATTCATCTTGGCGCGATCTCTCTTGAGTCGCGAATCGAGAGTTGAGCCTTCCATTTTTCGTCCATTTTCTCGTTACTTTAGAGCGTATTTATAAAGTCAAAATCAAACTCTTGTGTAGGGTGGGTTAGGCGGTTGCTTAATAGAACACTCATGTCCTTGTTCTCGAACCGCCGTAACCCACCAAAGCGTAGCAAAATCAAAACTATTTCCGATTCGTTCTTTTACCTACGACTTCAATACAAAATGACGAATAAGGGTTATTTAACCTTCAATTAAAGACTCTACTTTTTCCCTCTCAAGCGCTGCCTCTTATACCAAGAATACCACTCCTGAGAACTGCGAACTGACAGCCACAACAATAACATCGCAATTAGTCCACCTTGCTGGGGAGCCTTAAAAGAAAAAAAGACCAGAAAGATACACAGTGCATCTTCGATAAAAATGACCCACAACGGCAGTTTTTGCAAGCGGAAAAACCATCCCACTTGAACGAGTTTCAGAACCAAAGCTAATAGTCCGCCAATGATACCTATCAACCAAATGGGTTCAAATTCGACAGAAGCAATATGGACGGCCGTGATTCCCATTAGCGCGCCAACAATGGGACTGAATGCCAATTCAACTAATTGCAAGACTCGCAACCCTAAAAGTTTTTTAGAACCCACCAGTTCAAACAACGACCAACTGGTTAGAATACAAACTAAAACTTGAGGATGAATCGCAGACAAAAGCGGTACATTCGACCAAAGTAGATCGTTTTGCAACAAGCCAATAATCAGCAGCGGGAGAGCGATCCTCATCCCTGCTGCGGCTGAGGCGGAAAGAGCTGCTAGGAGAACAACAAACATGAAACGGTGCTTGCTAACGAGGGCAACTGAGAATTCGCAAGGGACTTTGGAATAGACGGCCTTCAATAATTATGCCGGTACATGAGTGTGGAAGATCTTGGCACAGCACCCACTTTTCAGTCTGTTGATGTAGTTTAACTTAGATTCGCAAGCAGCGAACATGCATCATTTCAATACCAAACAGCCAATTGCGATACCCAATCAGCCAAAAAGATCCCCGCTCCCTCGTCTGGAAGGGCCAGACTGAATATTTTGTTAAAAACCGATTGAATTCCGACTAGGCATCAATTACCAAAAACCGCGTCTCCCGCTGGGCAATACAGTCGTCCAATTGGTCTTCGCCTGGGCCAGTTGCTCTTCGCCGATCTTGGCATTCGTGAGATTCGCACCGCACAAGTTTGCACCTTTGAGATTGGCATAGGTCAAAGAAGCATAGCTCAAATCTGCTCCTCTCAAATCAGCCTTCTCCAAGTTGGCATAGCTCAAATACGCTCGACCTAAATTGGCATCTCGTAAGACCGCCTGCATTAAATTAGCGCGGCCAAAATCGGCATGGGTTAAATTTGCTCCCTGGAAATTCACCCTCATCAACTTTGATTGGTGAAAAATCCCCCCAGACAGGTTCGCTTCCTGTAAATTTAAGCTGGTTAGATTCTGTTGGGCAAAATCTCGTCGCCCTTTGACATAAGCATCTAACAGTGTCTCGGCATCTAATTTTGTTTTCTTTTTTCTCGAACCCTGACTCTTCGGTCCAGTCGTTCTCGACCGATCGAGATAGCTATTGCCTGCGAGCGGGTTGACTCGGCCCATGCGCCCCCGCCCTCCTCCACTTTGGTCTTTGCGAGCGCGTTTTGCACGAATGGCCATCGCTAAACGCTGAGTTGCTGAGGTTGGAGTGCCGCCACTCTGAGCATCTCGACCCGAAGAGGGCAGGCCGTCATCGCGATCTTTCGTCGGTGCGGAGATTAACCCTTGGGCCAAGCTGTCAAGGTAAGGCTCCATATCCAGCGCTCGCAGCACATCGTCCGCCGATTGGTAGCGGTGGCGAACGGAAACCTCCAACATTTTTCTCAATACTTTGGCCAGACTTTCGCTGATATCGACATACTTTTGCCAAACCATCTCCCCCGTTTTGGGGTTGTAGTCTAAATCTTTCGGCGACTTGCCCGTGAGCAGATAGATGCAAGTCACGCCTAACGCATAGACATCGCTCGCATAGACCGGACGCAGTGCCATTTGTTCGGGCGGCGCAAAACCCGGCGTGCCAATCGCAAAGGAGGTTAAAGCTGTTTGATCGGAGGTGTTGGCTGCAGCTTGGGGGTTGACCTGATTTTTCACTGCCCCAAAGTCAATTAAAACAAGTTTTTTATCTTGTTCGCGACGAATTAAATTTGCGGGTTTGATGTCGCGATGAATGACCTGTTGGGAGTGAATGTATTGAAGCATTGGCAAAATTTCGCTGAGAAATTGCCTTGCTCCTGCTTCGCTTACCGGGCCGTTGCGCTTAATCTCTTGCTGTAGGTTGTGACCGCTGACAAATTCTTGTACTAGGTAAAAGTCTTTGTTGTACTCAAAGTAGTCTAAAAGCCTTGGAACTTGGGGGTGATTGCCAATTCTGCCCAGGGTCTGTGCTTCCCGCTCAAACAACTCCTTTGCCATTTGGAAGACATTGGGGTCGGTACTGGAAGGTCGCAGTTGCTTAATCACGCAACAGGGATGACCCGGAAGTCCTAAATCGATCGCTAAAAAGGTTGCGCCAAACCCTCCTTGACCTAGGCTTTTTAGCCCTCGATAGCGATCGCGCATCAGGAGTTTAGAGCCGCAAGCTCTACAAATCGTGGCATTCTCAGGATTTTTCGGATGGGGGCAAGAAGGATTTAGGCAATAGCTCATTCAGCGTCACCGATGTAGCTTGATCTGCGCTTAGGCTTGATAGACTCGTAAACGATCGTTCTGAACCGTTCGGACTGATGGGCGAGATTTGGTAAAATAGTCTGCCGAACGAAATATAAAGGCTGGAAAAGCCTAACTATGCTTCACTTCTAGGATATCTTACTTTTTCTCGAAGTCTGGCTTTTGAGACCGAGCGAGGCACTAAATTCAAACGCATTTTTGTAAACATTTACTAAAGATTTCAGATTCAAGCATTAAATTGTGCATGGAGAAAATTCAAGCAATGCAAGTTCGCATTCATTGAACATTACTCTCTCCTAAAAGGATCGTACCCGGAACGCGGTTCAAAGGGCTTGGGGGACTAGACCCTTCCCCCACCTCTTTTCTTATAATGCCCAAGAGAACAACAGATATTTACAACAAGCAACAAGTCAATGCTGATTTCTTTAAACTGGCTGCGGGAACTGGTAGAGATAACCCTTGAACCCGAACAACTGGCAAAGACCCTAACCATTGCTGGGTTTGAGGTGGAAGGGATCGAAGATCTTCGCACTCAGGCCGAAGGAGTTGTGGTAGGTAGGGTTCTAGACTGCCAGCGTCACCCCAATGCGGACAAGTTGAGCGTCTGTACGGTCGATATCGGTGGCGATGCGCCCTCGACGATTGTTTGCGGGGCCAGTAATGTCAAAGCCGACTTGTGGGTTGCGGTTGCGCCGCCGAAAACCTATTTACCGGTTGTGGATCTCAAAATTAAACCGGCGAAGTTGCGCGGTGTGAAATCGGAAGGCATGATCTGCTCTCTCGCCGAACTGGGGCTAGAAAAGCAGTCTGAGGGCATTCATATTTTCTCGGATGAAACCCTCACGTCTGGGGAAGATGTGCGCCCTTTGCTCGGTTTGGATGACATTGTCCTGGATTTAACTTCGACTGCGAACCGCGCCGATGCGTTGAGTATGGTGGGCGTGGCGCGGGAAGTGACGGCCTTGACGGGGGCGACTCTGCAATTGCCCGAAGCGCCGAAGCGGGAAATTGAAGCGGGGAAAAACTTAAAGGTTGCTGTTGCCGATCCCAAAGCTTGTCCTGCTTATATCGGCACGGTTTTGGAGGGGGTGAAAATTGCGCCATCCCCCGATTGGCTGCAATGGCGGTTGCAAGCGGCTGGGGTGCGCCCGATTAATAATGTGGTGGATATTACCAACTACATCCTGTTGGAGTGGGGACAGCCCTTGCACGCCTTCGATCGCGATCGCCTTCAAGCACTAACGGGGAGTCAATCTCTCGAAATTGGGGTGCGATCGGCGCGGGAGAGGGAATCTCTGGCAACGCTGGACGGACAGACGCGCGAGTTGGCTGCACCGAACCTCCTGATTACCGCCAACGATACGCCGGTTGCGCTAGCGGGGGTGATGGGGGGCGAAGCAACGGAAGTCCACGCAGGAACTGAAAATATTGTTCTCGAAGCCGCTTTGTTCGACCCGGTGGCCGTGCGCCGATCGGCCCGCGCGGTGGGGTTGCGAACGGAAGCGTCGGCCAGGTACGAACGGGGGGTGAATCAGGCAGAGTTGGGACTGGCTTGCGATCGCGCGATCTCGCTTCTCGTTGAGTTAGCCGGGGCAACCCCCACAGCCCAAGGTATTGCCGATGCTCGACCCCAGAAGGATCGTTGGACGCGATCGGTGGAGTTGCGCTTGGCGCGAGTTCGTCACATTCTCGGCCCCGTCCAGGAGGGCGAGATCGAGGCGGCGGATGTGGAACGCATTCTGACGGCGTTGGGATGCAAGTTGACCCCGGTGAAGGGGAATAAAGCGGTGTGGAAGGTGGTTGTCCCCCCCTACCGCTACCGCGATCTCGAACGGGAAATCGATTTGATTGAGGAAGTGGCTCGCTTGTACGGCTACGATCGCTTCTGCGAGACGCTACCGAGTCAGACAACGCAGGGCTATCTGCCACCCAAACACAAGGCTCAAAACCGCTTGCGGGGGGCGCTGAGAGCGGTGGGACTGACGGAGGTCATGCACTACTCTCTCGTCAAGCCAGAGGCCGCAGAAATTGCGATCGCCAATCCCCTCTTTAACGAGTATTCGGCCCTGCGAACGGAGTTGCTTCCCGGTTTAATTGATGCTTTTGAGTACAACCAAGCGCAAGGGAACGGGGCGTTGAATGCCTTTGAGATCGGTCGTGTTTTCCGCCAGGGGAAAGAGGGGTTTGAGGAAGCCGATGCGATCGCGGCAATTTTCGGGGGCGATCGCGCGCCCCAAGGCCGCTGGGTCAGTGGCGGTAAGGGAGAGGCGATGACTTGGTACGAGGCGAAGGGCCTGCTGGAGAGCGTTTTCGAGCGCTTGGGCCTGACTGTAAGTTACCAGCCAGATGGGGAGGATGAACGCCTCCACCCCGGACGCACGGCTTCTCTGTGGATTGGCAAGCAGCAACTGGGACGCTTCGGACAACTGCATCCCCAACTGCGGCGCGATCGCGATTTTCCCGGTGCGGTTTACGCTTTTGAGGGGTCGCTGGACGTGTTGTTGGCGGCGATGAGTGAGGGCGAAAGTTTGCATTTTCAGCCTTACTCCACCTATCCGGCGGTGGAGCGAGATTTGGCGTTCTTTGCCCCGATCTCAGTGTCTGTGGCGGCGTTGGAGCAAGCAATGCACAAGGCGGGGAAGAAGTTGCTCGATCGCGTGGAGTTGTTCGATCGCTACAAAGGGAAGAATGTGCCGGAAGGGGAGCGCAGTTTGGCGTTTAGTTTGGCCTATCGTGCGGGCGATCGCACTCTCACGGATAAGGAGGTCGAACCGGTTCACCAGAAAGTCCGGGATGCTCTGGTGAAGGAGTTTCAGGTCACTTTGAGGAGTTAGGGTGGAAGGGAATTTTTAAAAACCACAGAGGCACAGAGACGCAGAGAAGGGGAGAGAGTTGGTGATGGAGAAGAAGGGTGTTGAGAATACTTACATCGGAAGGTCTCAATGTTCTGGTGAAGGAGGTTCAGGTCACTTTTGAGGAGTTAGGAGTTACAGAATTCCGAGGTCAGCCATATGGGACTCGCAAGTCTTGGCAAGTGTAATGACGCTTTTGAGATTAGAGGTCGCGGTATCGTCCTCGGTTACTTGTTGTACGCGAAAGATAGCATCAAAACAGGCGAACGTGTTAAGGCAAAAATTGTGAAAGAGGGCCGAGAAATTGCTGAGGCGAATGCTGAATTTGGGATTGTATTTGGTTGCAAGAGACACAGATACGACATGGCCACCATCTCGGTAACAATTGTCGATTCCGTATCGAAGACCGATCTGATTGGCTCGAACATATATCTAGAATGCGATTATGAATTTTGGCAGCCTAATGTCGGTGCGAAATAAGGAGCTGTATCAGATGCCCAGCATGGCTGGCGAGCTTTGGTATTATTCAGCTTGAAGCTTCAGGGGAATTGGGGCTAAGCTGCTCAAACAAGTCCCAAAAAATTCCCCTTTCCCAACCGCTTGCGATCGCTCGCGAAGAACAAGAGATGGATAAAAAAGGTGTCAAAAACACTTACTTGCAGCAAGTCCTCCAGGAACAGGAGGCAGTCGATCGTCGCCTGAAGAAAAGCCGCGTCCGCAATGCGCCGATGGCAGCGGCCCCAAAATCTAGTGCTTTAAGGGCCTCACCCCCTCAATCTTCTCCCGGTCGAGCGGTGGAGTATCGCATTACGGGGTTTTGGTTGTGGAAAAGTGTTGTTGTTCCGCCGAATGTCTATGTGATTCACACGCGGCGCGGCCATCGCGACCCTATTCATATCGGCCGGGGGATTTCGTTCCGTTTCAACCCTTTAACGGATGCGTTCTTGGCGATCCCTTCGGCCGTTCAGACGATCCTCATCAACGCCAATTGTATCTGTCGGGAGCGTCAAGGACTGCTGGTGCAAGCTTACGTACAGTGGATTATCGATGACATTCAGACGGCGTACTGGAAGCTGGATTTTTCCGATCCGGAAGATCCGATGGGAATTGTCAATGTGCAGCTTCAGGAACAAGCGGAGGCGGCGATTAAGGACAAGGTGGCAACGCTGAGCATTGATGAGGTTCTCAGCGATAAGCAGCCGATTATTGAGGAGTTGACCCATCGCTTGCAGGCGGTTGCGGAAGGGGGAGAAAGCGAAGCGACGGCGGGGTTGGGGCTTAAAATTGTGACGGTTCAAATTAAGGAGGCGGTGGTCAGTTCGACAACCCTCTGGCAAAATTTACAAGCACCGTTTCGGGCTGAACGCGAAAAACTGGCACGCCTGGCGGAGTTGGAGAACCATCAGGAAATTAGCGATCGCGAACGGGAAAATCGCAGCCGTCAGGAACGATCGGAGTTGGACGCGGCCAGCGAATTGGAACAATTGCGTGCGGAGAAGGAGCGCAGCAAGTACGATCGCGAACATGGCGAACAACTGCGCCGCCATACGCTAGAGCAAGAGGGCGATCTCCAGCAGTTGGCGGAGGAGAATGTCACCGCACAAGCGAAAAACGAGGCAAAATTGGCGTTGGCGCTTCAGCAGTTGGAGTTGGAGCAACGCCGCATTGCAGCGGAAGTGGAGAAGGTTCGACAGCAAATGCAGTTGGAGGCCGTGCAGCAACAACAGGAACGAGCGCAAGTTGAGGCGGCTTTACAAATCGAAGAACGGCAGAATTTAGCCCAAATTGTCAACAGAGAGCGAGAATTGGAGCTAGAGAGAGAGCAGCGAGAAATTGCCAACAATTTGTCCCAAAGCTATCTTCAGGAGCAGTTAATCGCCAAACTCCCGGAAATTGCCCAACATCTTCCCAGTCCCCAAGAACAGCGCACGACGATTATCGCCTCGGAGAACCTAGAGGGATCGCTCAATCCCCTGCTAAACTTTCTAGCGGGTGCATTTGGCCTCGCGCAAGACTTTTTCCAGAGACAAGAGCAAGTTCGGGGTGAGGAGGAGAACTTAGAAGTTTGAATTCAGAATTCGCGCTTAATGCAAACGAGATGCTAAAATCCCGACCCTACGAAATATCAAGGCTTTGGGCTTTGAGGGGTTAAGGTGGAAGGAGATTTGATTGGCGATCGTTTGCCACAAGCAATCTCATTTTTGAAAACCACAGAGGCGCAGAGAGGGGGGAGAGTGTGAATTCACATTTGAGGTGAATTTTATCCGGCTGCAAACAATAGCAAACTGAATCAATTGAGACGGGGGAGACAATCCTGGAATCAACCCTTTCCTCCAAGATAGAATCTCTCCTACAACTCAAGAAAATCGGTATTGGAATTGGACATGACACACAAGTGGGAATACATCGCGTTTCAGGTCACTATTATTCCCCTGAAACCGCTCAGAATTACGGTCGAGTCTGAGGATGAGGCGTTAATCGAGTCGCTGCGAGGGAAGTCGGGGATTGAGGGGTTAAATTACTTGGGGGAGCAAGGGTGGGAGTTGGTGACTGCGATCGCGGGTTTGGAAAAGTCCTCGCAAATTTTCTACTTCAAGCGTCCCAAGCAGGATGTTTCTGAGTCAGCATTATAGGATCGACAGGTGCAAGAGAGCGCTAAGGTGTGGGTCAAGGCATAGCGACATCAGTCGGCAAACAACTCTCCCAAAATGATGCAACGTTTGAAAATATCTGTTCTAGCACCCGATCTCTCTGGCGGTGGCGGAACGCGGGTTTATCTCCTCGCACAAGTGCTGCAAAAACTTGACTGCGAGGTTGAGGTTTGCGGGTTTCTGTTTGGCGATCGGATGTATCCCGTTCCTCCGGAAAATCTTCTTGTGCGATCGGTACGAGGGTGCGACTATCCGCAAGTTCTGCGATCGCTCCAACAACTCCTCCGAAACACTGACAGCGACCTACTCTACGCTGTCAAACCCCGACCCACGAGTTTCGGTGCGGCCCTCCTCAAACGGTTATTTGCCAGAACGCCGATCATCTTAGATATTGACGATTGGGAAATGAGTTGGTTTGGAGGCGATCGCTGGCAATATCGTCCCACTCCCAAGCAACTGGCCAGAGACATTCTCAAACCCAATGGTTCTCTGCGAAATCCCGAAAACCCCCTCTATCTCAGTTGGATGGAAAAGCTGGTGAGTCGGGCCGATGCGGTTACCGCCGATACTGCCTTTTTACAGTCTCGCTACGGGGGAACCTATCTCCCCAATGGTAAAGATACCGACCTGTTCGACCCGCAGCACTACGATCCCGCACAAAGTCGCGCAAAATACGGCCTGTCAGAGTATCGCGTTCTCATGTTTCCCGGAACGGCCCGACCCCACAAAGGGTTAGAAGACGCGCTTGCGGCCCTCGATCGCCTCGACGAACCGGACTTGCGCCTCGTTCTGGTTGGCGGTCGCAACATCAGCGATGGCTATGTCGAGAAATTGATGCACCGATGGCCGCGTTGGATCGTCAAACTTCCATCTACCCCGATCGCGCAAATGCCAGAAGTTGTTGCGGCGGCCCATGCGGTCGTCGTTCCCCAACGAGAAAATATAACGGCTAGCGCCCAATTTCCCATTAAACTGACCGATGGGATGGCGATGGCAAAACCGATTATTTCGACCCGCGTCGGCGATATTCCCAGCGTTTTAGGGGATGCAGGGTGTTTGGTTGACCCCAAGCAACCGGAACAAATTGCGGCGAAAATTCAGTGGATTTTTGCGAACTGGGAACAAGCTGAAACAATGGGAGCCAGAGCCAGACAGCGATGTATCGAGCGGTATAGTACTGAGGCAATGGCAGAGATTCTCGCTGAGGTTATCCAGAAGGTTCTCGGCTAAAATTTTGTTTAAGGGCCGCTCGCCTCAATCGAGGCGAGCGCGATCGCGGAGTTGTTTGGAATTTTAAAGATCGAGTGACCAAGCTTTGGCAATTTTCTCACCGTCCCCTTTCTCGCCAAGCAAAACAGGCGCGATCGCTCGGCCTGTCTTTGGTTTCTTCCCCAGTTTTGGGAGCCTTCTTTTTCCGAGGTCCGCAGCATCCTTCTCCCTTATTTTGCCCGTTGCGAGCTGTTACGGGAATTCCCTGTCCGGGATGTGGTCTGACCCGCTCTTTCTTAGCGATCGCGCGAGGTCATCTGAGGGAAGCGGTCTCCCAACACGCCTTTGGCCCGATCCTCTTTATCAGTTTTTGCCTGATTGCGCTTCATCTGGCTGTAGAACTCTGCACCCGACGTCGCCTTCACCTTACCCCAGTTCGGTGGTTCCTTCGCAGTCGCAAAGTCCAGTTCTTCGCCTTGGTCAGTCTCTTGGGTTACTATTTCATTCGGCTCTACTTCCTCTTACACTCAGGAGAGTTAGGCGCTGACTTCTCTCAATCCCCTTTCGGCCAATTTCTCTTTTCCCGATGATGTTTGCCCCTCAACCCAACCCCCAGCGAACCTATCTCATTCTTCTATTACTGTTAGGGTTAGGGAGTTTTGGCCTGTTTTCCGACCTAGAACTCAGTTTTTGGCTCAAAAGTTGCGGATTGCTTTTTTTCTTACCCGCCGGAACTGTTTTGCTATATTTTGGAGTATGTCGAAAAGGACGACGATTGCAGCGAAAGCGATCGCTCGCTCAAAAATAGCGGAATTGGCCCGAGATTTGTTGTTGTTATAGTTAAGTTGCGCGATTCGAGGAATCACCCCAAAAATGACAGAACCCACCTTAAGCGAAGCCAATAGTAAAAAAATAGCAGCAGGCTTGTGCGGTATCCTACTCGGTGCATTCGGCATTCATAAGTTTATCTTGGGCTATCAGCAAGAAGGAATTACCATGCTGTTAGTTTGTTTGCTCGGCGGCCTTCTGACCTGCGGAGTTGCAACGAGCATTGTTGGCATCATTGGATTAGTTGAGGGAATTATTTATCTGACCAAAACAGATGAAGAATTCTTAAATACCTATATGCTGAACCAGAAGTCGTGGTTCTAGTTTCAAGAATTGCGAATGAATCGGCGATCGCGGGCGAGCGCGCCCTATAATCAAAACGAGAAAGAACGATGGTGCTTTCCTGCGTCGCCGCGATCGGAGACCGGCCGATCGCGCTCAATCTCTGAAAAACAAGCTCGTAAGGGTGGAACAATGTTAGCCTTGAAGCCTAAACATTTGCTGACAACCGCGCTATTTTCTGTGTTTGGAATGGCGTATTTTACTGCCTTCTCCAGTTTAGAAGTGAATGCGTTTCTCAAAAGCTATGCCGCGATTATTCCGCTACAGTTCATGGCATTGCTCTATATCTGCTACTGGTCTTGGGGTAAAAAAGCTTGAAGTAAGCACTCAGCTTTTAGCAGTCAGCCATCAGCTCTGCACCTTGCTATTTATAGCTTGTATTTCCATGAGATGCCTCAACGTATAGGTGTAGTGCTGCCTGTTTTCTACTCCCTTAGGCGTGAGAATTTGGCAGATCGGGTTCAATATTGGCAGAGAGACTAGAGATTCAACAAATACCGAATTCCGTTGCTTTCTTTAAGCTGTAAGCAACAGAGTTTGGAGTTCAATCGTCAATGCTGACAAACCGCTAAAACCCCGGTGAAATCGGGGTTGAGTGAAACGACATTCGATGTAGTAGAATCGATCTGCTCTACTCTCCCCTTGAGGTCTATAGAGGGAAATCGCGTCCCTCAAACCTCCGAGCGGTTCGAGCAAACATCATCGCCACCTTTCGACACCCCCTATGAAACTCGTTTGCTCTCAAAGCGATCTCAACACCAACCTCTCCCTTGTCAGTCGGGCCGTTCCCTCCCGTCCTACCCATCCGGTCTTGGGGAATGTGCTGCTGATCGCTGACGAGCGATCGCAGAAAGTCAGCTTGCGGGCCTTTGACCTGAGTTTAGGCATCCAGTCTAGCTTCCCGGCCCAAATTACCGAAGGCGGGACGATCGCGCTCCCCGCAAAATTATTAGGCGATATTGTCTCTCGCTTGCCAGAGGGAGAAATTACTCTCGCCAGCGAACTCGATGGCGATGACTCAGAAGAAGGCAGTTCCCTCTCAACCCTAACGTCTGCATCGGGACGCTATGAATTCCGCAGCATGGGAGCTGATGAGTTTCCCAGCTTGCCAGAAGTGAAGGATGGCGAGGCCTTGATTTTACCCATTGAATTGCTCGTCGAAGGACTGCGCTCCACCCTTTTTGCCGCCAGTACCGAGGAAACCAAGCAAATTCTCACTGGCGTTCATTTGATCCAGCGACAAGCGGAGAGTTTGGAGTTTGCAGCAACAGACGGACATCGCTTAGCCGTTGTCGAAACTTTTAAAGCGAGCGACGAAGATGGGGAAGACGCAGACACTCCAACCGATCCGGTCGAAAACTTTGAAGTGACCATTCCCGCTAGAGCTTTGCGAGAACTCGAACGGTTGCTGGCAACGCAAACTTCTAGCGAAACAATTACCTTGAATTTTGATGAGTCTCAGGTGGTTTTTGAGCTGAGCGATCGCCGCCTCACCAGTCGCAAGTTAGACGGCGCTTATCCCGCCTACGACCAGCTTATCCCCCAACAATTTGACAAGCAAATGACCATCGAACGCAAGCAACTGATCGGCGGACTGGAACGGGTGGCCGTTCTCGCCGATCGCGAAAACAATGTGGTCAAATTTAGCCTGGACAGCGACAACCAACAACTCTCTCTCTCCGTCGATACTGCCGATATTGGCAGTGCGAGAGAACTACTTCCCGTTCGCATTTCTGGGGAAAGTATTGACATTGCCTTCAATGTGAAATATTTGATGGATGGTTTAAAGGCGCTGCCAACGTCTGAAATTCAAATGCAGTTAAACTCTGCCATGCAGCCAATTATTTTTACGCCGCTGGGAGGTCAGAAGATGACTTACCTGGTCATGCCTGTCCAACTTAGAGAGTAGATTGTCTGGTGGAGACACTTGGTTAAATGACCTACCGCACGGAGAGGTCGTTTGGGACAAGGGTGAGGGCAAACAAATATTAAGATGAAGGTGCGTCTTAGCGGAAGAAACTCATGAAGTTGCGCCAAACTCTGCTCCCTCTTCTTCTCCTCATCTTATTTGTTGGGTTGATTGTCTCGGGCCCCCTTGTCCATTTGCTGACGGAGGTTTGGTGGTTTGAGGCGGTGGGTTTTGAGCCGGTTTTCTGGACGCGAGTTGTTTGGAAGGCTGCGATTGGCGCGATCGCGTTTGTGGCCTATTTGTTATTCCTGTGGGGAAACTACCGCGTTGCGGTTAATCTGACACGCGATCGCCGCTGGAACTGGTCCTGGCGCAGATCCTTGACCTACAACGATCCCAGTTTTGAAATCTACGCTCAAGCGCTTCCCAAGTACATTGCAGGGATCGCGATTTTCCTGCTGGCGGCGAGTGCGGCCGCTGGGGCCGCTTCTCAGTGGGAGACGGTTTTGCAATTTTTCAACGCCAGCGAGTTTGGTACGACCGATCCGATTTTCAGGCAGGATATTGGCTTCTATTTTTTCAAGCTACCCTTCTACCAAGGCATCCAAAGCGGGTTGCTAGTACTGGCAATTTTGGGGGGAGTTCTCGCGATCGCGGTCTATCTGTTCAAAGGGGCAATTTCCTGGGGAAACAACTGGCATCAGGTGGTGGCGAGACCCGTTAAACTTCATCTGAGTCTTTTGATTGCCGCGATCGCGCTGCTGGCGGCCTTGGGGTTCTGGCTCGATCGCTACCAACTCCTCTACTCGACCGAAGGGGTTTTGTTTGGTGCGGGGTACACGGATGTGTCGGCCCGACTGCAGGCCCGCATCGTCATGAGTCTCGCGACCCTCGCCTTGGCAATTTTCGCGATCGCCTCCGCGCGACGCAGGGGGATAACCGCACTGTCGTGGGCAATTTTTGCCTATTTTAGCCTTTGGTTAACCATCGATGCCGCCTACCCGTGGTTCCAACAGAAGTTTGCAGTGGAACCCAACGAACTGGTGAAAGAACGTCCCTACATCACCTACAATATCGAGGCGACGCGCCAAGCTTACGGCCTCGAAGCGGTTCAAACTCAAAACTATCCTGTCACCACTACCCTCAACCGCCAAGACCTACAGGCCAACCAATCTACTATTCGCAACCTGCGCCTCTGGGACTATCGTCCGCTCCTGAGTACCTACCGACAACTGCAAGAAATTCGCCTCTACTACAGCTTTCGCGACGTGGACATCGACCGCTACGATCTCAATGGCGACTACCGTCAGGTGATGCTGTCAGCGCGAGAACTGGCATTTTCTCAAGTCCCCGACCAAGCCAAAACTTGGGTGAACCAGCGTCTGAAATATACCCACGGCTACGGGTTGGTGATGAGTCCGGTGAATAAGGTGACTCCTGGGGGTTTGCCAGAACTGTGGATCAAAGATATTCCCCCCACCGCGTCCATCGATCTCCCCCTCGCTCAACCCGCGATTTACTACGGCGAGGAAACCGACTCCTACATCTTCACCGGAACGAGTACGGATGAGTTTGACTACCCTCAAGGGAACGAAAATGCCTTAGTTCGCTACAGCGGCAAAGGGGGAGTAGCGATGGGGTCGCTGTGGCGCAGGTTAGCCTATGCTTATGACTTTAGCAATTTCAAAATCCTCATCTCCAACTACTTCACCAACACCTCGCGCATCCATTACCACCGGACCATTGGCGATCGCGTTCGGCGCATTGCACCTTTCCTCCAGTTCGACAGCGACCCCTATATTGCTGTCATTGATGGCAAACTTCAGTGGATTATTGATGCCTACACGACGAGCGATCGCTACCCCTACTCCGAACCCGTCAGCCAAAGTAATGGCAGCGAGGTCTTTTTAGATCGAGATAATTTGCGGGATATTGTGCGGGGAAACACGAATTACATTCGCAACTCCGTCAAAGCAGTGGTGGATGCTTACGATGGCAGCGTGCGCCTATTTGCCGTTGATGAAAGCGATCCGATCCTGCAAACCTACCGCAAGATTTTTCCCACCCTATTCGAGTCCCCTGAAGCCATTCCCCCAACGCTTAACGCGCACTTCCGCTATCCCCTGGATCTCTTCAAAATTCAGATGCAGATCTACCTGTCCTACCACATGAGCAATCCGGAGGTCTTTTACAACCGCGAGGATTTGTGGCGCTTTCCGCTGGAGTCTTATGAAGGCCAGCAGCAGATTATGGAGCCATACTACGCGATCGTCCGCCTGCCGGGACAGGAACGGGAAGAGTTTATCCTCATCCTCCCCTTCACCCCAGCGAATAAGGACAATATGATTGCGTGGATGGCGGCGCGATCGGACGGAGAGGACTACGGCAAGTTGCTGCTGTACGAGTTTTCCAAGCAAGAGTTGGTCTACGGCCCTTCGCAAATTGAGGCCCGCATCGACCAAAACCCGGAAATTTCCCAACAACTCACGCTCTGGAGTCAGGAGGGGTCGCGGGTCATTCGCGGCGATCTGCTGGTGATTCCGATTAACACTTCCCTCCTGTATGTTGAACCGATTTACTTGCGGGCCGAACAGGGAGAATTACCGGAACTGAAGCGCACGATTGTTGCCTATGGCAACCAGACCGTGATGGCGGCCGATTTGGAAAGCGCGATCGCGGAAATTTTTGGGGAGCAACAAACACCCCAAACATCTCAACCCGTTGCGGGGAACGTCCCGACTCTCGTGCGTTCTGCGCTTGAAACTTATCAAAAGGCACAAGAGGCGCTGCGCCAGGGAAACTGGCAGCAATACGGCCGGTATCAACAGGAATTGGGGAATTTGTTGCAACAGTTGAATCAAACGGAGAAAAATTAGATGGCTGTTTCTTAATTGTTGTTAGTGGTACTTTAGCGAAAAAAGACTCTGTGGAGGAGTTAAAGTAGACAGAGCAATCATTTTAGGTCAGTTCTCGTTCGATGAGAGAAACAAAATCCACAGCCATGCCCCCCTGCTTCGAGCGATGGTGC
>Ga0207422_1001369_pt1 | contig 49548 bp, 33 predicted proteins | sample MarCyaLeptolynsp_FD_187757 | JGI IMG/M metagenome (GOLD analysis project Ga0207422, IMG submission 187757) | Marine cyanobacterial communities from Panama - species 1 Leptolyngbya sp. (SPAdes) | ecosystem: Environmental > Aquatic > Marine > Unclassified | place: Panama: Panama City | collected... | reverse complement strand
GGTATGGGCAAAGCCATTGCCCGCTTAGAACGTGAAGCCGGCATAGAATTGCCAAGACTGCCCTTGCATGTGGCCGTTCACCCCGTCCTTGCGCTGGTGAAATCAGGCTTTGGCTATTCCATTTCCCCTTGGTCCTTAATCAACGACATCGTCGACGGGGAAAACATCAAAGCCCAGAGAATTATTAACCCAAATGCCCAGCGGAAAGTTTTTTTACTTCAACGTCGCGGGCAACGTGAAACATCTGCCGCTATGGTCGTCAGAGATGTTGTCAGGGACGCCGTTCGAAAAATACACGAAAAAGGACTATGGCACGGCAAATTACATCTTAAGAGTTCTGATGTCTGATCAAAAAATCTCTTATCACCCGCTTTTCATTGCTCTGATTGTCGCCATGGCGTCTTTCAGTATCAACGGGGCTTTGCCATCAGCTACGGGTATTGAAGCTGAATTTGCAATGACCCAGGTCGCAGAGGCCCTGTCCAGTTCTTTTGTCTTTGGTTATGCACTGGGTCATTTGATTATTGGCTTGATCGGTGATCAATTACCCAGAAAAAAGTTACTTTTGTTCTTTTTGGCAGGCTTTACCCTGACATCTTTATTAATCACGCAGGCCACATCCGGAGAAAGTCTGTTGGCTCTGCGTTTTTGCCAAGGTGTCTTTGTCAGTGTCGCCCCGATTATTGGACGATCTTTAGCCTGGCAAGGGCATGATGCTCAAAAGTCGGCAAAAAAACTCTCAATGGCGACAGCTATCTTCACCTGGGCACCGGTTTTTGCGCCGATGATCGCCGCCGCTTTAATTGAGCAAAGTAATTGGCGCGCCAGCTTTTATCTTTTTGCCGTTTATGGAACCATGACCATAACCATAATCGCCTTCAAATTAGAAAAAGATCCGGCTCCTCAGAAAAACGGTTCCTTGAGTCTGCAGAAAGCTATTCCTTTGATGTCCGCATTATTTGCCAGGCGTTCCTTCTGGGTGGGGTTATTGATCGGCTCTTTCTGCTTTTCGGGTTTCTTTTTGTTACTGACCAATTCTTATAATTTTTCTTCTGACCCCACAGCTTCAATATTTGCGGTATCTGTTTTAACAACTCTTTTTACCTCAGCTTATGCCCTTGGCGGAGCATTAAGCAGGATCCTGTTATCGCGGTTATCAACGTTGCAGGTGCTGCTGATCTCCATCCTGGGAAGTCTCATCAGTGCATTCATAATCTGTGTAATGTTAATCAGCGACCTTACCCTGGTTGATACATTACCTTTGGCTCTGCTGTTTTGTTGTTTTGTCGGTTCTGTTGTGCCCAATGCCACTATTCTGGCCACAGAAAATATTGAAGATGATCTCTTTATGCCCCTGGCCTCGCTGGGGGTAGCAAAAATGATGCTCGCAGGCAGTCTCGTAGCGGTGCTTAGTCATCAAAGCCACAACCTTCAGATATTGCTGGTTGCCATACTGATCGGCATACCGCTTATTTCTTGGGCCTGTTTCAGATACTATAAATAACGTGCGTTATAATCCCGCCAAATGATCCCGAATTTGGTAAATTAAATGCAATTGGTGATCTCTCTCCGCACGTTTATGATTGGTGGCAAACATCACAACCACTAAGTTATGTTTTTGATTTATATATAATTTCTGACCAAGACCACCTGTCCCAAAAAATTCACCTTCATCATTATCAAAAACCCGAAACTGATTATTGTAAAACACATTTTTTCCATAGCCCGATTTCTTAGGGGCTTTCTGCATAATGCTTCTTACATTATCATCTATGGTGATAATCTCCCTGATCCAGCTTTCCGGGACAATCTGAGCGCCATTATAATAACCATTATTTTCAAGCATCATACCAAACCGCGCTAAATCCCGTAATGTGGCGCTGATACCCGCCGCGGCAAAACCATGGCCCCTGTCATTCACAACCACACTCGCATCATGTTCTGCGCCTAACCTGGACCAAATTCGACTGGACATAGCCCTTTGCCAGGATTCTCCCGTCGCAGATGTCACTGACCAGCCCAACATTTCTGTATCTGCGGGTTTGTAGCGGTAAATTTCCCCATGCTTATATTGAGACTTTGTCGATGCGATTAACTCCAAGGTATTGCGCCATTTAAAGTCAGCAGAACGTTCCACAAAACCAGCCGCCATGAAAGCTTTTATGCGCAAAGAGGCAGGGTCTCGCCACCCCATTGGCCATTCCATCCCAAGCGTCATATCAAGCGCATCTTTCAGGCGGCCTTCACCTACTGCCGTGCCTTGAAGCTGGGGCATCGCATAAGAGAACAACTGTTCTAAATTCAGAAGCTTTTCATTTTCCAGAACACCCACCAGTGAACTGACCAGCGACTTCGTCACAGAATTCAATTGATGCCGTTTCCAGGGGCGCATGCCATTTTGGTATACCTCCCCGACGATTTTTCCATCTTTGATCACAATGGCGGCTTCGGTTTTCAGCCGCCTTAACAGATCAACCAAAGGCAGTTTCTGACCGTCTATGTCTTCAAACTTTGTCCGGATGATGGTTTGATCACTACAAGGGATTTCACGAACTGGACCTTCACCACGGCTGATAAAATCAGTGTTCATGAGGGATGACATATTCTGGTGGGCCCACAGGGCCTTTTCCTCATCCAAGGCCCAGGATATATCACTTTCAACCCGCAGACTCTTATCCGGCGGCACCCCCTTCATGTAGGGTGATGGAATATCTTCATCCACGACAAGCATACATTCAGATGCCCCAACTGTTTTGACCTGAACAACAAAGGCAGACAAGAATATCGCCAGGAGAAAACTGAACTTTATTCTACCCCTCATGGTTTGCCACCGCCCGTATCAAAGGAATAAGGTGACCTATCTTACGCCGGTCCGGCTGAACGGATAGAACAACCCCGACAAAATCTTTCTGCTGGTTCACATAAATGATCTGCCCCATAAAACCGGTGGCAATAAATTCACCCTTATCGGCATCGATTACCCGTGTCTGGTTCTTATAATAACGGACATGGGGTTTGCGCTTTTTCTCTGTACTGGCCTGCCACGCAGCTTTGACAACAGAATCTTCCGTCAGGGTTTCTTTAATCCAGTTTGCCGGCACGATCTGGCGCCGATTAAGTTGACCATCCTGTTCCATCAAAAGACCCACTCTGGCGAGATCACGTAAGCTGGCTGAAAAGCCTGCTGTACCAAAACCATGCCCTGTGCCATTTACAACGATGGTTGCATCACGCTCTGCCCCCAACTGCGACCAGATACGCTCTGAAAAAGCATTCTGCCACGGACGACCGGTGACGCGGGATATGACCCAGGCAAGAGCTTCTGTATTGGACGAATTATAAACATGTTTTTCGCCGTGATTTCTAACAGGACCAAGTGAAGAAAGAAACGACAGCGTACTGTCAAACGGAAAGTCATCTGGTACCTTGAGGAAACCTCCGGCCATGGCATTGATATTCACCAATGACTTTGGATCGGAACGCACTTTATTCCAATCTGCACCGGCTGTCATGTTCAGAAGGTTTCTGATCGTTGCCCCTTTAAAACCACTATCTGTCAGTTCCGGCAGATATTTGGTGACCTGTGCATCCGGATCTATCTTGCCTTCATTTATTAAAACGCCTGCCGTAAGTCCAACCAGTGTTTTGGTCACAGAAAAAACGATGTGCCGACTGTCTGGGCGGAAGTCATCAAAATAGGCTTCAGATATGATTTTACCCTGCTTTAAGGCGATAAAGCCATCTGCCGCAGAGCGCGAAAGAATATCCCGGAGTTTTCTTTTATCCCCCTTTTCATCCTCAAACACTTTCTCAAGAAGATCACTTTTTGCACGAGGAAGATGTTTAATCGGTTGATCACCGCGGGAGATAATGGAAACAGGCAAAAACTGGCTTATATTCTTAAAAGCCCATTCGGCTTTACGAACATCCAGATACCAGCTTTCGTCATTGGTAACCGTACAGGGATCTTCCGTATTTAAAGGCTGCATACAGCTTGAATGCTTGCCAGTCTCTATGTACTCAACCGCATTTTCTGCATTTGCTGCTCCACAGGTCAAGAAAACCAGACCCATCAGCATCGTCATAAAAACATTCTGCACGGCGTAGATCTCCTCTATTGGCTAAGAAATAACTGCGGGTAAAATACGTCTGTATTCTACCCGCATAAATTTAGAGCTTCTATAGTTCTGATCTAAATTAACGATCAGAAATCATAACCAAACTTCAGTCCCCATTCGGCTGGGCGGCCGAGAAGGTCCCAAATGACACCCACTGCCCGTTCTTGAATGAATACACCCGTCCGGTAACGTTCATCGGTCACATTCGTACCATAGGCAGACACAGACCAGTCTTCACCGGAATCATATGTCAAAGACAGGTTGAGAAGACCGAAAGAGTCCTGACTTTTCAACAGACGCTCTTCCAGAGTACCTTCTGGTTCGAAATATGTCAGATCGCGCCAGGAATAATCTGCTCTCAAGCGTACCACTGCCGTATCACCCACGGGTATTTCATATATACCTGAAACAGAGAAGGAAAACTCTGGTGCATAAGCAAGTGGATCGCCGCCAACAAAGACCAGACTATCGGGATCAGATGGATCTTCCAGCAGGTCATCATTATATTCGGTATCCAGATAGGCTAAATTCGCAAGCACAGTGAAATTCTCCGTCACCAATAGCGCACTTTCCAATTCGAAACCTTTGATTTTCGCACCACCGGAGTTGGTGATGGTTCGAATTTGTGTACCGCTGGCCTCATCAAAAACAAGTGTCGATGACTGCAAGTCGGAATAATCCATGTAGAATAATGCAAGGTTTGTTCTGAACCTGTTGTCAAACCAATCTGCTTTCAGGCCAATTTCATAAGACCAGACCTGTTCTTCATCATAATCGAGTAAGAAGGTACCACCCATACCATCATCGTTAATCTGGTTATTAATCCCGCCGGATTTAAAGCCTTTTGCAACCGATCCGTATACGAGCACATCATCGTTTGCCGCATATTCCAACTGGAATTTAGGCGAGAAACTTGACCATTCTCCAGAATCTTCCGCACCAATTTCGGTTGGCGTCGTCGTCGCACTGTTCGTGCGCCCAGCAATAAGGTCTTTTTCCTCATGCATATAACGCGCACCTAAAGTAGCCGTCAGTTGTTCGGTAAGGCTATATGAAGCATTTGCGAAGACCGCAAAACTGTCGAGTGTTTGATCCGTTAAATTACGTGATGAACGATCCCGGAAGCCAGGTACAATACCGACAAACGGGGTTGTAGAAATATTGTTTTCCGCAAATGTGTTAAATGTCGTCTCGTCATGTAAATAATAGACACCAATCAGATAATCCAACTTGTCATCAAAGGCCAGACCGCTCAGTTGCAGTTCCTGACTAAAGCTTTCCCCTTCAACAAAGCGATTATTGGCGGAAACATCTATCGGCGTACCATCCGCATCAAATCCATCATTGGTCTCCAGGTCCTTGTAAGACGTCAGCGCCACCAATTCTGCGGACCCAAAATCAATCACCAACCGGCTGATCAAGGTCATTTCTTCACTGTTATTACGGTGCTGAACACCCGTAATATTGGTTTTCAGCGGATCACCTGTCAGAAATGCATCAGAGACCAACGGTGTATTGCCCAATAATCCCGCCTCGACAGCAGTGTTGTGCTGAGCATTAAAACGGCCGGAAGCAAGAATTGCCCGGTGGTGCATCGGAGAACCACTGGAAGACATATCCATGAAGTCAACACTACCCGTCCAGGAGACATTGTCGGTAATATTCCACTTCACAGCAGCCCGCAAAGCAATATTATTTTGGCTTCCAAGGCCATCATCCCCGTCAATCGCCAGAGTATCAACAAATCCATCCACATTTCGCGTCGCTGCTGAGATTTGAAGACCTAATTTATCCTGACTGATCGGAATATTTACAAAAGCACGGGCATCAATCCGGTCATATGAACCCACTGCCGCGTTAATCGATCCATAGGTTTCCTGGGCATCCGGTTGACGTGTGACAATGCTGATCGCCCCACCGATGGCATTTTTACCATACAGATCCCCCTGAGGTCCTCTTAAGACTTCAATGCGTTCTACATTTAACAGATCAATCAATCCGCCATGCGCCGTTGGACGGTAGACACCATCCACATAAGTACCAACCCCTTGATCAAAGAAAATTTGCTGACTGGACTGACCAACACCACGAATGAACACGGAAGCAATATTATTACCCGTACCCGTGGTCTGGATCAGCAGGTTTGGTGTCACGTCAGCGACATTTGCCAAGCCTTGAATGTTGCGTGCTTCAAGCTCATCACCAGAAAATGCCGTAACCGCAACTGGAACGGACTGGATATTTTCACTACGTTTTTGTGCAGTAACCAGAATTTCCTCAAAACCAATCGTCTCATCGCGCTCTTCCGTGGCATTCTCTTCGGCAAATCCCTGTGCGGACATCGCCAATACGAACGGCAAAACCGAAACACCTGTGATAAACTTCTTTTTCATAAATTGTGTCATATCTGTTCCTCCCTGACAAACGCACCATTAACAAAAACCAGTAAGCCTACTGATTCCTGATCGTGCGTTCGCAGTTTAGCAATATGTGAAGGTAGAAGAAAAATACATTGTTTATCTACATATTATAATCAAAATTATATACCTGATTTTAGCACAAACGAAATGCCATACCTAAATTTTTGAAAGCAGCGGAAGATTATCGGGGAAGCATCAGGAAAATAAAATGTCCGCCAGCGCTATCAAATCCTCAGGCAACATAGAGGTTTAATCCCACAGTTTTATTCGGTTATGGGAGTGTTTATCACCGTCAGAACACTAAACCGGGGATAAGAAACCACTATTCTGACGTTCAGATGAAGGACATATTTATAATTAGAAAGACGACCCTTGTTCACGTAATAGTCGTTTTAGAATTTTACCCGAGGGGTTGCGTGGCAATGCGTCGATACGGGTAATACCACGAGGGATTTTGTGAGGAGCCAGAGAAGCCCGGCAGGCTGAAATCAGGTTCTCCTCATTGAGTATCTGTGATTTTTTATGGACCACAAAAGCATGTAACCGTTCGCCCCATTCCGGATCGGGCAAACCCACCACGGCCACCTCTGCAACACCGGTCTGTTCAGAAAGGACCGCTTCAATTTCTGATGGATAGATATTCACACCGCCTGAGACGATCATATCTTTCTTACGCCCTATGATCGTAATGTAGCCGTCTTCGTCTTGTGTGGCGAGATCCTGAACCGTCACCCAGCCATTTTGAAGCGTCTGTTTGGTTTCTGTTTTCCGGTTGAGATATCCGTTAAAGGTATAGGGACCTTTAGCAAAAAGCTCACCAACTTCGCCGGGATGACACAGCGATCCATCTTCTTTACGGATTTCGATATCCATATGAATAAAAGGGGTCCCCACACTGCCCGGTTTTTCAAGCAAATGGCTCGGCCTGATATTTGTGACAATACCGGCTTCTGTCGATCCATAAGTTTCATGCAAAAGTCCGGCACCAAACCGTTCCACTGTTTGCTCTTTGAAAGTTTGGGCCAGTGCGGCAGCATTGGAAATAATGGTTTTCAGGGCATTACCTGCAATAAAGCCCTTAAAAGATTTTTCGGATATGTCATAAAGGCGTTTAAAGTGCGTAGGCACCATAAAAACACCCGTAATATCGCCTTGACCCAATCGACGGGCAATCGCTTCAGGGTCATTATTGCCATATAAAACACATGTGCCGCCAAAAGACAGACTGGCCAGGGCAAAGGCAAAACCCGCTCCATGAAACAGGGGTGACATGGATAAAAAACGATCATCGAAGCCAAAACAGTTATATTCTGTTGCCGAGGCGGCCGCCAACAATGTGCGGCTGCGATGGGGCAGCTCAACCCCTTTGGGCGCGCCTGTTGTGCCAGAGGTATAAGAAATCGCAAATGTCTGATCATCGGGCACATTCACGGTGGGTGCTTGATCGGATGCTTTGGACAAAAACGCCTCATAGGATTGTCCCAGAACCAGATCAGCCAGTCCCATATTTCTGCAAGTCTCGCGCAGATTTTCACAATCCGGATGAAAGATCACAAGCTTGGGAGTACAGTCTTCAAGGATTGTTTTTAGTTCAGACGACGTCATACGTGGATTGAGCGTGACAACAATCAGCCCCTGATCCGATAGACCGGTAACAATTTCAATATATTCCGGACAATTGGGGGCCAGCAGAACAACACGATCACCGGCGGAAAGACCAAACCCATTAACACATGTATGACCAACCTGGTTCATGCGCTTGACAAGTTCACCATAAGTAATGTGACGTTCGGCTGCTTCAATGGCGACCTTCGAGGGAACCCGCCTGGCAGACGTCCTGATACCTCTGCTGATGTTCAACGGCAGATATGGGTTCATCGACGCCATCACCTTTTCTCAGCCGCCATGCTGTCAAGACGTTGGGTCAGTTGCGGGAAAACCTGTAATGCATTTAAGCGCATCAGTTTTTCATGTGGTTCCGGCCGCAGGTTATGATCTTTGATTTCCTGGATCGCACGACGCGGGTCAATCACCGGCCAGTCAGTGCCAAACAGAACCTTATCCTGTCCATAGCTGTTCATATAATGAAGCAGATTTGACGGCAGATGTTTTGGCGCATAGGCATCAATGCCAATAAAAACATTTTCATGTTTCCAGGCCATGGCGATCATTTCTTCCACCCAGGGTGTGCCCACATGAATACCGATCAGTTTCAATTCGGGAAAATCGATGGCAATCTGATCCAGCAAAATCGGCCGGGCAACCGACGGCAGTCTGACCTCTTTCTGATAAATCAGATTTTGCCCAACCTGCATCATGATCGGAATATCCAATTCACAGCATTTGGCGTAAATGGGATACCATTGTGGCGCATCAGGCGGCAGACGAAACCAATGCGGATAACTATGCGCACCTACAAACCCCAATTCCTTAACGGCATATTCCAGGTCCCGCAGTTGTTCCATGCCCATCAACGGGTCAACCCCGGCAAGGCCAGAGTATCGGGTTGGCATGGTTTCACAATAGCCGGCCACCTGTTCGTAAGGCACTTCAATACCATATTTGAAATTTCTGCCCCCGGCCCGCACAGCAATCAGCAGGGAATGCTCAACCCCCGCCTCATCCATCAGATCAGCATATTCTTCGATCGATATGCCATTGCGCATGCTCTGGGGCATACGAACCTGATCCATAAATCTTTCATCGAACCCGTTCTGTTTTTTTGCCACCTCAACAGACGTAAATGGGTTCACAACAATGTCGATGGCACCCTGCGTGCCGGTCTGTGCGGCACTATCCATCAGAATGGTTTCCTTTAGCGACCAAAACGCTGAAGCTGCCGATATCGATGCGCAGAGGAATAGCGGCAAGTTGATAGCGTTTGTTGGTCCAGCACTCTTCTGCACGGCTGCGGCCCGGCCAACGGCTGATAGCAAAAATGGCTTCCTGCCATTCGCCAGACAGAACCCGCACATCACCGCCCAGTTCAAAAGCCACATAATAGGCCTGGCGTTCCTGCATCATGGGCAACAGGATGTCACGATACTGATCCATCCTTGCCTGGTCCTGCCCGGTACCTTCAATCAAAAAATAGACTGGTCCATCTGGATCGGTGTTTGTTGGCACATTGGCATGGGTTGGGATGTCAGGCCCAAATCCATCGGGACCAATACCGTTCACCGCCAGAACAACCGGCACACGCGGTTGTGTAACGGCATGGTAGCTTTCCAAGGCCGTCAATTTTGTCCAGAGTTCTTCCGCCGCCTGCCCATCGGGTAACCAACAGACCCATAAATGACAGGGTACACTGCCCGGCTCAAGCACATGTACATCCTGAATAGGGCTATGGATCACGATGCGACCCTGTAATTCAGCCAATACCGATGAAGCAGCATCTGAGAATATGTCAAAGGCAGCATGCGGACAAAAAACTTTCAGGATCAGAAGTTGACCGCCGACAAAATCACTCATGACGTCGCCCCTGAAGATATGAATTCAGAAATAGTGCCGTTGAACAAATCGGGCTCCTCCCAGAAAGGGCTGTGGCCGCTGTTTTTAAATTCAACATAGGTGGAGTTTGGCATCTGGTCATGAATCCAGCGCCCAAGCTCCGTGGGCAAGGTCGCATTTTGCCCACGACCATAAATCAACAATGTGGGCAGGGAAATCTGTGAGACATCTGCCCGATAATCAGCAATCAGCATATCTTCAATATATTCTATCACGGCATTGGTTGGCGTCAGCCACATTTGTGCATCCATTTCAGCCAGAATATGTTCGTCGGGCAAATTGGCAAAGGCACCCTGAAGAAATCCGCCAAGCGGTGCACGGCTTTCCCGACAGGCGGCCACAAAACCCGCCCCGGCTTCTGCCGAGAAATCCCCAAATGTCGCATGGGGCCAATCATCGGCATTGGTCAGACGCAATTGTGCTTCGATGATGATCAGGGCGCACAGTTTATCCGTGCCAAATTGACGGATATAATCCAGTGCGACCATCGCCCCGAATGCACACCCCCCAAGGGTTACCTGATCAAGGTTCAGTTTATCGAATACTTCCTCCAGGTCCCGCGCACATTGCGCAATGCTATGCCCTGTCAGCGGTTTGCCTGACTGGCCATGGGACCTGAGATCAAGCGTAATAATACGAGCCGATTTTGCCAGTTCGGGCTGGTTTTTCTGCCAGAAATAATCGGCAGATAACATGAGGCCCTGAAGAAGGACCACAACGGGTCCTTCGCCATGATCCTGATACCAGATCGGTGTTCCATCAGAGATAATAATATGTGGCATTCAAAATCTCCCTGGTGGTCGGATCAATAATTAAAGCTGACGGTCAAACCAAATGTCGCCGGTGGCGCCACAAAGCCTTGCGGCACAACCACATTATCCAGAACACCGGATTCAAACACGTTTGAGAAATATTCCTCATCTGTCAGGTTTCTCGCCCATGCCCGAACGGACCACTTGCCATCAGCGTCACTGATGCCGAGGCTGGCGTTCAACACATTCACCGCGTCCTGTGCAATATTTGGACGGTTAAACACACTAAAGAACTGGCTGCCGGTATGTTGCCATTCTATGCGGGCAAAACCAATCAGATCATTGCTAATTGGTCTCTCGTAAGCGGCCGCAATATTTGCCGTAAAACCAGGTGATCTTGGTAGTTCATTACCCGCAAGATTTGGGGTATCACCACAATTGGCCGCATCAATTGGCAAAGCTGGATTTCGGGTATCATTGGTACAGAAAATATCAAATTCTGTATCCAGGTACGCCGCATTTGCGCTGATCAGCAAATTCGCAGTGATCAGATATTTAAATTCGGCTTCAATACCCCAAATCGTTGACGAGCCAGCATTGGTCGTTTGGGTGGCAAGGTTGGTCACCTGGCTTAATTGCTGATCGGTATAATCATAATAAAAGACCGAGGTATTAAATTGACCCCGCCGTTCCATAAATTCCGATTTCAAACCGACTTCATAGGCCCAGATAAATTCTTCATCAAAGGCATTGATGGGATTATCAAGCAGGCTGAAACCACCGGATTTAAAGCCACGGGTGATGGAGGCATAAACGCTGACATCATCCGAAACCTGATAATCCAGAACAAAACGCGGCGTAAAGGCATTGAAACTGGCCGATTGTTCCTGTGGATCCAGTGTAAAGAGTGGGAAGAAAGAAAAATCAAGTGTGGCATCCTTGGTTTCATCACTATAGCGAATACCTGCGGTGAAACTCAATCTGTCCCAGGTGTAGGTCCCTTCAACGAATACCCCAAAAGCTTCGGTCTGGTTGGTGCCATCATAAGCAATTGTTGACGCCCCGAATGCCGGACCAAGCGGAATGGCATACAGACCTTCGGAATCTTCATTCAGATAAAAAGCGCCGGCGATCCACTGGAAAGGTCCATCAGTAGTTGAATTGATTTGCAGTTCCTGGGTGAATTGTTCGGATTCATCGCGCTGGAAATAAACCACCAGAAAATCGGACAAACCATCACCGTCATTGATCCAGTCAAATTCTATATCCCGATAGGCTGTGGTTGAAATGATGGTGAAATCGTCGCCTTCCCATGTCATACGTACTGTGATGCCTGTCTGATCCTGACGGTTGGCCTGACCAACTTCCAGGCCATCCACACCGGGCGTTTCGGCTTCATACCCTTGAGAAACGGTTCTTAAATCACGGGGAAATACAGATGTAGGCGACTGCCAGGGCAAACTATCGTCCGTATACCAGAACGCAGGCGGGTTTGAGTCATCCCGATACAGGTCCCCAATCAGTTCAAGCGTAAACCGTTCGGATAAATCAACATCAACCCGGGCACGAATGGCAAACAGGTCTTTGGAATCCAGCCGGTCCAGCCCACGGGCTTCGATGCCCGGGAAAATATTCTCCGTAAAGCCCTGACGGCTATTGATTAGGCCCGCCAAACGCACACGCACATTATCAGACAATGGACCACTGACCGCCGCCTCAGCGCGGATCGCTTCATAATTTCCGACCGTCAAAGAACCACTGAATTCAAATTCCTCACTGGGTGCTTTGGAAATAACATTGATCACACCGCCGGTCGCATTTCTTCCATACAAAGTACCTTGCGGCCCGCGCAGAACTTCAACCCGCTCCACATCGAAGAAGTCAAAAATTGCAGTGGATGAGCGGGCGATATAGGCCCCATCCACGTAATTGGCCACACCCGGGTCACCGCCCACGGTGAAATTCTCGGTCCCGATACCCCGGATCACCGCCTTGCCAACCACATCTCTCTGAATGATCAGGCCAGGTACGCTATAAGACAAAGATTCAGTATCAAAAATACTCGATTCCTGCAGGCTTTCACCAGAGACCGCTGTGATGGCAATTGGTGCATCCTGAACAGTGGACGTGCGGCGTTCCGCCGTCACCAGAATTTCATCCAAAACCAGCTGGTCGCTTTCCTCAGCACTTACAGGTGTCATGGCTGTGGTCAGCAACAGGACAGGCAGGCTCCCTTTTTTTAAAATATTAAAAGTCATCATTCTTCCTCCGTAAAGGTTAAATCCACATTATGTTGTGATTTCTGCAATGGGATGGCCGACAGGTAATGTATTGCCTTCGGCTTCCAGAATTGTAATGACCCCCGCAAACGGCGATTCCACTTCCATGGTCGTTTTTTCCGTTTCGATGTCATAAAGATGTTGACCAACATCAACGCTGTCCCCGTTGGACACTTTCCAATCAACGATCGTGCCGGTTTGCATGGACACGGCTCCCTTTGGAATTTTTAAGGTCATTTTCGCCATGAACATTCACTCCTTGTTCATCAAGGTTTTTGCTTTTTGGAAAATGCCCTCAGCATTCGGAAAATGCATAGCTTCCAAAGGTTGACTAAAAGCAATGGGGGTATATTTGGCACCCAGGCGCGCAATCGGCGCTTTGAGTTGCCCGAATAATATGTCCTGAAGCTGACAAGCGATCTCAGCCCCAAACCCACAAAATTCAACAGCCGGATGCACAATCAGAACCCGACCTGTGCGCTGCGCAGACGCTGTAATTGTCGCCAGATCAAGGGGCACAATGGACCGCAGATCAATGACCTCTGCTGAAATACCGTCTGTTTCCAGTGATGCTGCAGCTGCCATGGCATCCTGGGTCGCCCAGCTGTAAGTTAAAATGGTAAGGTCATCACCTTGCTTGAGGGTTTTGGCCTTGCCCAGGGGGATACTAAAACTTTCTTCAGGCAATTCAGCCGCGCCAAAATAACAGCGCATTGGTTCAATAACGATGCAGGGATCCGGGTCATTAATACAGGTTGTCAACAATCCTTTGACATCCGCAGGGGTGCTTGGACATACAATCTTCAGACCGGGAATATGGGCAAACCAGGATTCCAGTGATTGGGAATGCTGAGCCCCAAAACTGCCAACATTACCGGCAGTGACAGTGCGAATGGTGATCGGCACATTGGTCCGGCCACCTGACATGTACCGCAATTTTGCTGCGTGATTGGCAATTTGGTCCATACAAACCATCGCAAAATCAATCACCATGATTTCTGCAACCGGTTTATAACCGGCAAGGGAGGCGCCAATGGCCGCCCCGACAATCGCCTGTTCAGATATGGGGGTACCGCGCACACGTTCAGAGCCATATTTTGTCGACAAACCATATGTGGCTTTCACAATGCCCCCTGCGGGATCCATAATATCCTCGCCCATCAGGATAACCCGGTCATCTGCCGCCATGGCCTGATCCAGTGCTTCATTCACGGCTTCGCCATAACTTTTTACCCGGCCCGCGGCATCGGGTACTTTTTCATCCGAAATAGTTGCTTCACCACCAGAAACGCCCGGCAAAGGATCGTGGGTTTCAAAAATATCTGTATAAAGCTCGTCTTCACCCGGATGTGGCGCATCCAGCGCTGCCTGCTGGGCCTGTTCAACTTCGGCTTTCGCAGCGGCTTCAATATCATTGACGTCCTGTTCCGTCAGCCAGCCTTCTTTCAAACAACGATCACGAAAACGTTCTATGGGATGATCTTCCCGGGCTGCGGTTAGTGCCGCTTGATCCATATGTCCTTCATCTGACCCAAAGCTATGTCCCTGCAACCGATATGCAACACATTCCAGCAAGGTCGGCCCGTCGCCATCGCGGGCACGCTTAATCGCGGCTTTTGCCGCTGTATATAAATCCTGAGGGTCTGTCCCATCAACTGTTTCACCGGCCATACCATAACCAGCAGCGCGGGCAGCAATTGATTTACTTTTCGTTGAATCGGCAAGGGATGTATATTCTGCATAAAGATTATTCTGACACACAAAGATAACCGGCAACGACCAAAGCGCCGCCATATTCAACGCCTCATGAACGGCGCCAATATTTGCCGCCCCATCACCAAAACTGCAGATCACAACCTGCCCAGTACCTTTTAATTGTTCCGCAAGCGCCAGACCATTGGCGATGGGGGCACCGGCCCCTACGATACCAGTGGTTACCATCAAACCGCTTGACGGATCAGACAGATGCATCGGGCCACCCTTGCCTTTGGATGTCCCCGTCACACGGCCGTACATTTCGGCCACCACTTCAGATATGGGCGTGCCTTTGGCAACTATATCATGCACGCCTCTGTAGGTTGTGACGGCATAATCCTCATCATGTAAAAGCGGCGCAATGCTGGCCGGAATGGCCTCTTGCCCGCCACAGGGATAATATTGAAACTGCAGATCCCCCGCTGATAGCCCTTTTTGAATGGCACTATCGGTCGCCCTGATCCGAACCATATGGGTGAAAATCTCACGCGCCAAATCAGGCGTCAAAACTTCATTTGTGAGAGATGGCATACAAAATCTCCTAAATCTTGAGAAAAAGATTACATAAGAGGCTTGCGGTGTCAATAAAAACTATATATATAATATATTATCTATAAATATGGATTTTATTATGAAAAACACATCTGTCAGTCAATCTGTGGCACGCCTGTTTCAAATTCTTGAATTATTTGAGAAAGAACGCCGACCTCTCAGCAGTCATGAAATCATCGAAACACTGGAAATTCCGCGCTCCAGTGTGGCGGCACTTCTTAAAAATCTTGTCGATCTGTCCATATTGTCAGTGGACAGAAGAACGGCAACCTATTTCCCGACTGCCCATTTTGGGCGACTGGGCAGTTGGCTGACTGAATCATTCATTCAAGACCCGGCGTTGCTGGCATTGGTAAAGGATCTTCAAAAAACAACCGCCGAGACCGTAACGCTCGGTCGCCCCATAGATCATTGTATGGAACTATTTCTTGTTGAACGCTCTCATCACGCCATTTCCTTTATTGCAGAACCAGGCCAGAAACTGTCCTTCTGGTCCAGTGCGGTTGGGCTTGCTTATCTATCAACATTGTCCAACACCGCGGTCAGGAATCTCTATGATCGTTTTACAAGACTGGGCGGTGATTGGGCTCCCCAAACAGAGCTGGCGCCCATCCTGAAGGAACTGGATGTGGTCAGAGATCAAGGATATATCATGGGACATGGCCGGGTTTTTCCAGAAGCTACTGCTTTTTCAATCAGCCTACCCGAAGGCGTTGGTTTACAACAACTGGTGCTCAGTATCGTCGGCCCAAACGATCGCATCGCCTCCAAAAAAGATCAAATCCTGTCCGCCCTTTTTGCAGCCACAGAAAATATGTAATCCAATCATTAAAGAGAGGGTCTTTGCATAAAAGCATACGAAAGGTAACCAGTTCAGATAATCTATTTCGATTTTGATTTTCAAAATGCACCCTTTTTCATAGGGCAAAAAGACATTTAGTCTGGTTTAAAAGGCTAATGCCCTAAGCTTATGGCCACCGTCCTTCGGTGATTTCTTTTTCAATCAAATCAACTGTCAACTGCATGGTATTTTCCATTAATTTGGTTGGAACGCGTTCAGCATGCCGCAATATATACAGATTTCGCTTCAGATATGGCTCTGATACTTTGCGGGCGACAAGTTGACCATTTTCCACAAGGTCTCTGAAGGTAACAACAGGAGATATATTCGTTCCAATGCCCGCCAAGAGTGCTTTACGAATCCCGGAAACGGAATTTATTTGCAAAGTGCATGTTTCAAATAGACGCTCTAATAAACGATGTTGCGTCACAATTGAACGTGCTGACGCACCATGCCTTAACAAGATATGAGGCATTTTTTCCACTTCACTGAACGGAATTTCATCAGTCGTATCGCCAAGAAGCTCCTTGCTCCCGACACAATAAATGGATTCTTCATGGACAAAATTCGATACAAGACTTGTATGATCCGGCGCGTTATAGGCAAAAATAAAATCCAGATCACCGCCTTCCAGAAGCCGGTATAATTCGCTGGAAAGCCCCTCATGAATAATCACAGATGCCTTGGGAAATCTATTACGAACCTCTGTGATTAAAGACATGCCAATCGCTTCCAAAACGGTAAAAGGCAGGCCAATATCAATCGACCCCATTGTCTCATCAGATAACTGTTGCAGATCCTCTGTGGCCGCATTTATGTGGCGCAAAATGGCTTTGGCATGATTATGAAGCCTGACGGCTGCTTCTGTGGGCTCCATCCCTCTGGAATGTCTCAGAAACAGTTCCGTTCCCAATTCATATTCAAGGTTATTGATATGCGTACTAATGGCCGACTGCACCACATTGCAATCTTTGGCGGCATGGGAAAGATTGCGGTGCATGAAAACGGCTTCAAAGTATTTTAATTGACGAACATCCATTTGTTTATGCCTTCAAAATATCAGAACGGCACCCCCATTAATAGCCCCAATCAGATAAGCTATATCCGGGTTAAGATTATTTAACTGATATATATCCAGCATTAAAAAATACTTTGAGGTCAGACCAGTTAACTTAGTTCATGATTTTCTCTGGGTTCAATAATAGAATACAAAAGCACCAGTGCCGTCAATGACGCAAACCCCAGAAACGCAAAAACCATATCCCAATTATAATTATCCAGCAGAATACCTATTATAAAAGGCAGACTCCCTCCCCCCAACTGACCACAAGTATTGATCGTCGACACCGCCACCGGAAATGTTGATTTGTCGCATATGCCTGAAGCATAGATGCTGAACATGGAAAAACCCAGACTAAGCGAAATACCCGTCATCAATAAAATCAGGGATAAAATCATCGCATCGTTCGGTGCTGAACGCAGCAAATGCATCATGATGACCGTCGCGACACAACTAAGCATCATGAGCGGTTTACGGCGACCATCCAAAAGTTTATCGGAAACCCATCCTCCAAATGTATTACCTATAACTGCCCCGACAAAAGGTGCCGCTGCCACAAACCCAATCTTTAAGATATCATATCCCTGTTCTTCTTTCAGGTAAGTCGGCAACCAGGACAGAATAACTGTAAATGTACCAATAAAAAGAAAATAACCAAGAGCTGCGCCCCAGATATTCCAATTTAGAAAGACCTGCTTGCTTTCTGTGATCCGAGGGACATGGCGCGCCCGTATCAGACGATCTAATAAAGGGTAACGCCGGGTAGGTTGTCTGTGCGTATTTTCGTCGTCTTCTTCCGTGTCTGCCGATATAAGAGCCAATTCCTCTTTATTGACCCATTTACTATCCTTCGGATTATCAGAAACAAAAAAATACCAAATCAGCGGCAGAATAAAACCCGGCAACGCAAAAAAGACAAACACATATTCCCAGGAAAAATGATAAATAATTAACGCCCCGATTGGGGGAACCAATACAGGTCCTGCCTTAGAAGATGCGATAAAAATACCCGCCGCTAGCCCCTTTTCCGTTTTTGAAAACCAATTGTTAATACTGGTAATACACGCCGTAGCAACGGGCGCTTCAAATATACCCAAGGAAACCCGAACAAACTTAAGCGCCAGGACGGACGTAACCAGGACATGTGAAATTGCCGCCACAGTGGTTAGAAACAGCGCGGCAGGTAAAACAATTCGAGCACCAAATTTCTTCACGATAAACGCAGAGGGCAGTTGGCAAAAAGCATAAGCAAAAAAGAAAAGGCTGGCGATCGCACCTGCTTCTGTATTGCTGAGGTTAAAACTTTCGCGCATATATGGCAGCACGATTCCAATGTTCGCCCGATCAACCCAGGCAATCAGATATACAACAAAGGTAAGACTAAGGACTTTCCATCTAAAATTACTAGGTTTCATAGCTATATTTTCCAGGGCTAATCAGATTCAGCCATCGGCAATCCCGCTTTTGCCAAGGCACCGTAAAGTGTTTCTTCTGGTAATTGTTCATTCAAAATTGATCGGACATCTATAAGTGCTTCAATATCAATACCCGTGCTGAAACCCATTTGTTCACACAAAAAGGCTACGTCTTCGATCACAACATTACCCGTCGCATTCGGCGCAAATGGGCACCCCCCAAGTCCCCCTAAAGACGCATCAAAAGCAAAAATGCCCTCTTCAAGTGCCGCAGCCACATTGGCAATGCCCATGCCTCTGGTATCATGTAAATGCAGCAGTATCGGCATCGTATTGCACATGGCCCGTACATCACGAACCAACGCTTTTATTTGATTGGGCCCCGCAAAGCCAACGGTATCCGCCAATGCAATACCATCAAAGCCCATTTGCATGGCTTCCTCAACCAACCACAGCACTTCTGAAGAGTCTACTTTACCCTGAATCGTACAGCCAAAAGCCATGGCAATAGCCAAGGTCAGAAACGGTTTACGCTCCATATTTTCACGTAATCTGATAATTTCCCTGACCTGTTGCAGGCCTTCCTGCCGGGTTCGGTTGGCGTTTCGTTGGTTATGACGTTCAGAAGCAGAAATCACACATACAATTTCATCAGCGCAGCCTTCAAAGGCACGGATAGCCCCTTTCTTATTTAAGGTACAAACCGTGCTAAATGCACCATCCAGTCCATCAATATGATCAGCCAGTTCATCTATATCAGCAAATTGCGGGAAACTGGCACTGGGAAGATATGATCCAATTTCGAAATGCCGTACACCCGCAGCATATTCAGCATCAATCCATCTTTTTTTTGCTTCTGTCGTCGGAAATTTTTTTGTTATTTGTAAACCATCACGCAGACCAACTTCCCTGATCACCACCTTTTCTGATGGGTATATTGTTCTGATTGAACTATCTTGGGTTTTCAGGGTCATTTATCATATTCCTCAGGTAAGAGTATTATCCATGGGCCAGTAATTCGTCACACTCGTCGGATGAATAACCAAGACCCATCAGAATTTCTCGCGAATCTGCTCCAAGCTGAGGAACCTCCAGCCCGTCCTGAAGAGCCTCGCCTCCGATTTCCAACGGTAAGGTAGGTGTCCGCAATATTTGTCCATCTGTATTGACGACAGAAACCAAACCACCTGGACGCAGCACATGCGGATCATCGTATAAATCAACCGGCGTATTGATCCTGGCGAATGGTAATCCAATGGCTTCAATTCTTTTTTCCAGAACGTCTATGCTTTGTTGTTTCAACTTAGCTGCGATAATGGGTAATGTTCTGGATCGCGCTTCTATCCGGTCGGTAACGGTTTGCAGTTCCGGATCATCCAGAAATTCGTCAAAACCGAATTCACGGCAAAAAGCAACCCAGTTTGTTTCGGTCGTTGCACCGATAAAAAGCCGCTGTCCGTCAGAGGTTTCAAATATGTCATATATTGGCCAGGCATGGATTCTTTCCGGCATGGGTGGGGGAGCTTCTGAAGTGATTTCATACTGCAGCATATGTTGTGCAACCGTCAGCAAACAATTTTCGAACAAACCAACCCTTGTTTCCTGACCTTTGCCGGTTATTCCCCTCTCCAGAAGCGATGCCAGAACCCCAATCACACCGAACATCCCCCCCATCATATCATTGATCGAAGATCCCACTCTCAAAGGGCGTTCCCGCGAACCCGTCATGTACGCAAGGCCAGCCATCATCTGCACAACCTCATCTAAGGCCGGTCTATCCTGATAAGGCCCGGATAAGAAACCTTTGTGCGCGCCAATGATTAATCTTGGGTATTTTTGGGAAAGCGTTTTGGAATCCAGGCCAATTTTTTTAATTGTTTCGTCCTTGAAGTTTTCCAGAAATACATCAGCCGTTGCAAGCAACTTATGCAGAGCCTGCTGTCCTTTTTCGCTTTTCAGATCGAGTGTGATGCTTTTTTTACCACGATTGAAAAGTGGAAAGAATGATGTACCCATTCCACCCAAATTACGGGTTTTATCACCAATCATCGGTTCCACCTTGATTACTTCGGCACCCAGCTGTGCCAGGATCATGCCGCAAGTTGGTCCCATGACCATGTGGGTCATCTCGATAACGCGTACATTCGTTAAAGGCAATTCAGCCATTGCACACTCCAGAAAGTTCATTAATTATTTGCCAGTTCTTATGGCGAAATGAAAAATGGGTGCCAAAACAGATCAAATTTCAGCACCCACCATTAAGGGGGTTAGAAGTCGTATTTAAAACGAACACCCCATTCTCTTGGCCGGCCCGGCTCAATCATTCTGAAACCAAGGGCCGCACCGATCGTGCCACCAATATCCATGACAATATTCTCATAATCAGCATTGGTCAGATTGGTGCCAAATACAGAAATGCTCCAGTTATATTTGTTTGGTTCGTAGGTTAAATTGGCACCCAGCAATCCAAATGCCGATACTTCAGAAGCTAATCCCGGGAAGGTTGTATAATCATCTTTGTAGCCATAATTAACATTCAAAGCCAACTCACCACTTTGGACCGGTATATTGATATCGGCATATACATTGAACGAAAACTCAGGTGCATTGGTCAGAGAATCACCAACCTGAATAGGAACCAACTCATCACTCAGTTCCGGTACTTCCTTGTATTTGGTTTTTAGATAACCACCGTTAAAGCCTATCAGAACATTTTCTGACAAAACCGCTGAAACTTCTGCCTCAAGTCCGTATATTTCTGCAGAACCCGCATTGGCAATCACCGTCGCATTGTCATTCTGATCTAACAGAACGGTGAATTGCAGGTCTTTGGCATCTGTGTAAAAAGCTGTCAGATTCAATCTGATACGTTGATCCATCCAGTCACTGCGCAGACCCAGCTCAAAAGCATCGATAAACTCAGGATTATATGAAGAAAACGGCGTTGTTGGCCCCTCGTCATTCAATCCACCAGCTCTGAAGCCACGGGAATAGGACCCAAAAACAAAAAGATCATCACTTGCCGTATACTCAATACTGAAACGACCCGTCACCGCATCCCAGGAGTCCGAAGCAGCAGACACAAGCACCACGTCATCAATTGTTTGACCGGGTCCAGTTGTGAAAACACTTTGATCTTTTTCGTCATTTGTATAGCGCAATCCAGCCGTAATACCCCACTGATCGCTAAGCTGATAGGTCGCCTGTGCAAACACTGCATAGCTTTCTGTCTTATGCGGATCAACCAATTGAGAACCCGAAATACCAACATTTCCGGTCGCCGCATTGACCATGCGGAAATTTTCCTGAAATGCTGTGACTTTCTCATTCAGATAAAAAACACCCGCAATCCAGTTCAATGTATCCGTACTGCCAGAGACCTGTAATTCCTCGGTAAAAACCCGAATGTCTCTTTCTGCTATTCTCTCAACAAGTTCAGCCGGCACCGCATCCATATCATATCCGAAACGATTATTCAGATCACGGTAACTTGTCACCGATTTAAGGGTGACATCATCAGAAAGCTGATATGCAATTGTCAAGGACGCCCCAACGCTCTCGCGCTTGGAAAAATGTTCCCCAGCAGCATAACTTTCAAACCTGTTCCCTGTTGGAACATTTGCCTGGTTAAAGCCAAACTCCGCCAGATTTTCTGCAAGTTCAGTAGCCGCAAAGGGTGCTCCCCAAATGCCGCCATTGGGTGTTAAATTCACATCTGTTGCAACTGTGGGCGGCCCATTTTCATCTGCCCTGGACCAATCAACAGCCAGCCAAACATCCAGATTATCCGAAGCCTGAATATACAGATTACCACGAATAGCTTCTGTGTTCTGATCACCGAGATCAGCACCCGTAATGACATTGTCCACATAGCCATTGCGGTTCAAAGAAGCAATCGATAATCCTAGTGCCACATTATCGGAAATCGCGGTATTCAGGTATCCCTTTAGATCTAGACGGTCATAACTTCCCAATGTCACAGCCAGGTCGCCAAAAGTTTCGTCCAACGTAGGTTTTTTGGTGATATAACGAATTGCACCAGCAGTAGAGTTCCTGCCAAAAAGTGTACCCTGCGGACCACGCAGCACTTCAATTCTTTCCACATCAATAACGTCCAGAATGGCTCCATCGGTTTTGCCATAATAAACATCGTCAATATACAAACCCACGGAGTTTTCTGTATTGGGGGAGTTCCGGGAACCACTGCCCAGTCCACGAACAGCGAAGGATGCATTGTTGGTACCTGCACCCCCTGCACCTGCGACATTTAAGTTTGGTAGTTTCGTGTTCAGATCAACCAGATCCACAACATTGGCTTTTTCAAGCTGTGGGCCACTAAAGGCAATGACTGACACAGGTGTTGTCTGGATATTTTGTTCCCGCCGCTGTGCCGAAACAACGATTTCCTCCAGCGCTAATACACTTCCCTCATCCGCAAAAGCAGGTGTAAAGCTGTGAGACGCTGCAACAGTTGATAATAATGCTAATGTTAAACTCAAAGGTCTATTCATCTATATTCCTCCCTATTATATATAACCAGTGGTCCTGTATGGAAATTGCTTTCCCGCAATCCCCGACTTCACGAAAATCGAGGGATTGGAACCAACCACATACTGGCAAAACTTCAGATTTCTGAAAATTATAAAGAAGCGATCTATGCGTTCTGTTTTTTAGATTTCTAAATCTTCAAACATCATCATTGATACGGGACAGGGACCATCACCAGTGTGATGTTCTGGCGTAATTACAGTCATTTAGAGAGGAGAAACTATAAATCTTCCGGCCGTTCTTGTCCATTATCTGTCAACGTAAGTTGAGAAGATTGTAACTTTTCCGGCGTTCATTTTTTGCAAAAACACTCTACGAGAAATTGGTTTCTGACATTACTCGAAGACGATAACCCGGTTTTCACAAAGCATAAGTCTATGTTCTGCGTGCCATCTCACAGCTCTTGCTAAGGCAACAGATTCCAAATCACGGCCAATGTTTACGAATTCTTCAACAGAAGCAGTATGCCCTACTCTCTCTACTGCTTGTTCAATGATTGGTCCTTCGTCCAGGTCACTGGTAACATAATGGGCCGTGGCTCCGATAACTTTTACGCCTTTATTGTGGGCTTGGCTGTAGGGGCGAGCACCTTTAAAACTTGGTAAAAAGCTGTGATGGATATTAATGGCCCGTCCTGCAACAGACGAACACATCTCCTGACTGAGAATTTGCATATAACGGGCGAGTACCAACAATTCAGCACCCGACTGCGACATAATATTCAGAATTTCCTGTTCCTGCGCTGCTTTGGTTTCTTTGGTTATTGGCAAATGATGATATGGAATACCCGCCCAATCGGAAAATGAATGCATATCTTCATGGTTGGAGATAACCGCCTTGATCTCCACAGGTAAAATGCCTGTTGCGACACGGTGAACCAGGTCAAATAGACAATGCCCAAACTTTGAAACCGCAATAACAATCGGCATCGGTTTATTGCAGTCATAAAAATTTGCTGTGCCGCCCAAATCTGTCGTTATCGGCTTAAAGGCTGCATCCATCCCCTTGATGCCGTGCATCAGATTATCACGGCTTTCAAAAGCGAACCTCAGATAAGCCCCACCAGTGCCAGAATCGTTATAATGTGACGCTTCCAGAATAAAGGCGCCTTGCTCGGTCAGAAAGTTCGACACTCTGGCCACTAACCCAGCGCAATCAGGAGCAGAAACGGTCAGGATATATTTCTGTTTGTTCATAAGGAACCTCAAAGCATAACTGAGAGTTTTTGCAATAAATGGCCGGACTTAGGATTTTTTCTCTGTATTTATCCTGTCCGCAATCAGAGCAATCATCTCAAACATCAAGGCCATGGTCGTCATAGTGGTTATTTTCGCTTCTGTATCCTTGGTCGGAATCATACACACCAAATCACCACCAATCACATTCAACCCACGCATTCCATGGAAAATTTCCATACATTCCCATGCCCGAAGACCTCTTTGCATAGGTTCAAGGTTTGATACAGCTGGGGCTTCAGCGGGATCCAGAACATCCAGGTCAAATGTAATATATACCGGAAGGTCCCCAACTCTTTCTCTGATCATCCGGATTGTTTCTTCAATACCCACCCGAAAATATTCTTCTGCAGGCAGCAACTTATATCCAAGTTGACTATGGAAAATATCTTTCCGGGGTTTGATCGGGTTCCCCCTCATGCCAATCTGAATGCTATGGGAAGGATCAACAACGTCTTCGGTAACGGTGTAATGCGCCCAGTGTGCAGCTGACCGTCTGCTGCCCAGCCAATGTGGTAAGTGCTGATAGTCATCTCTATGGGCATCGAAGTGCACCAGAGCGATCTTCTGTCCCCCTGATAGCTTACCGTCCTTACCGCCAATGGCCTTCAAAATGGGGCCGGTGATGGAATGGTCCCCGCCAATAACGACCGGATAAGCACCCGCTTTATCGATCTCTTTAAAATAAGCTTCGATATGCTCTACGCACACGTCATTGACCATCGCCTCGGGCAATGGACAATCACCTATGTCATTAATCCGCGCAACATCCCAAGGCGTAATGCCAAACCGTTGATGCGCACGACGATACCAACCAGATATATCTCTGACTGCGCGAGGGGCTAAATGCTGGTCACGCTGGGTACTGCCATTTCCAGAGCTATGCGGCACACCCACCAGGGCAATGTCACATTCATTGGGATCTTCATTCCAGTCACATTTGAAGAACGTCGGGATACCCCACCAATACCAAGGTTCCATCTCTTTTTTTGCAGCTTCAATGTCAAAGTCGCTCATTGGAATACCTCCTGTAATTCAAAATTGCTAAATGTTAAACTTTCACCCGCAGGGATTTGGGGTCATAGAATGGACGCAGCGATGCTTTCGCAGCATACATTTTGTCAGCGACCTGTATTTCAAAGCGGGCATTCGCAATAAAATCCGGCGTTACGCCCTCTTCGTGATACACATACCCCAGCGCAACTGCCGCGCCCAGCGAATGGCCATAAGCTGCTGAAGTTGTGATACTATTCAATTTACCATCAACCCAAATTAGCTCATTGTGGAACAAAAGAGGTTCTGGGTCTTCCAGCAGAAACTGTACCAGCCTCTTTTCTTTTATTGCTTTAGCTTTCTGTGCCAAAAAAGCTTCTTTGCCGATGAAGCCATTCTTTTTGTCCAGGTCTGCGGTAAATGATAAACCCGCTTCTATCAGGGTATCATCCCCGCCAACATCATGGCCCCATTCGCGATAGGCTTTTTCCAGGCGTAATGAACCAAGCGCATGAACCCCGCAGTGCTTCAACCCAAACCTAGTGCCTTCTTGAACAAGAAGATCGTAAACTTGCTGCAAATATTCTGTGGGAATATAAAGTTCCCAGCCAAGCTCCCCGACATATGTCAGACGCACCGCCAAGGCAGTATGATAGCCTATGGTGATATTCTGGCATGTTCCAAATGGAAAGGCTTCATTGGAAAAGTCAGTCTCGGAAACCCGTTGTAATAAGGCGCGTGAATGAGGCCCCTGAATATTCAGCATACCATATGCGCTTGTGACATCTGATACGAAACAATGCTGCCCCTCTGAAATACGGTCCTTAATCCAATTCAAGATATGTGTGTGCGTAAAGGGGGCTGTCAAAACCAGAAACTGGTCCTCGGCCAAACGGGAAATGGTCAGGTCAGCTTCAATGGTGCCACGTTCGTTGAGGAACTGGGTATATATAACCTGACCGGGCGGCACATCCACATTATTACATGCTATTCTATTCATCACATCGACAGCATGGCGTCCCTCAACCATGATTTTTGAGAAAGCACCCTGTTCGATCATGCCAACATTTTCACGGATCGCCAGATGCTCTTCTTTCCAATACTGGAACCAGCTCTGTCGCTCGAAACCGTATTCATACTTGGGCTCTACACCTTGGGGGGCAAACCAGAACGGGCGCTCCCACCCTGCAGATTCCCCGAAACAGGCACCTTGTTTTGCCATGCGATCATGAAGGGGGGATTTTTTAACGCCGCGGGACGTTTCCCATTGACGGTATGGCCAATGATTTTGATACCCTATGCCTAACGATTCAACCGTTCTATCGTGCAGATACTTCGGATTATTCTGAAAATGGTGCATACGCCTGATATCTGCATCGAAAACATCCATTGGCGGATGTCCTTCTGCTATCCAGTGTGCCATCACCATGCCGGCCCCACCAGAAGACAGAATGCCCAGCGAATTAAATCCTGCAGCAATATAAAAATTGTCTAATCCAGGTGCTTTACCCATAAGATAATTATGATCAGGCGTGAAACTTTCCGGCCCGTTAAACAACAACTGTATCCCGGCATTCTCCATGGAGGGTATACGTTGCATCGCCTTTTCCAGATATGGCATCATACGTTCCCAGTCCGGCGGCAATTCATCAAAACAGAAGTCATCTGGAATTCCATCCTGGCCCCACGGTGCGGCCTCTGTTTCAAAAATCCCCAGCATTAGCTTACCGGTTTCTTCGCGGTAATAGGCACAGTTGTAGGGATCGCGCAAAATAGGCAGGTTTTGATGCATACCCTCGAGTTTTTCGGTGATAAGGTAATAGTGTTCTGCTGCGTGTAATGGGATGTCCACGCCCGCCAGTTTCCCTAAATCACGCGCCCACATTCCTGCACAGTTGACCACATAATCTGCAGCAATATCGCCATGATCTGTGATGACATTCGTGATGGATTTATTCTTTGTAACAAGATCAAGAACCACGACACCTTCGATAATTCTGGCCCCACGAGATTTGGCACCCTTGGCATAGGCCATCGTCGCATCAGTTGGATTTGCACGCCCATCATTCGGAAAATGAAAACCTGCACTCACATCTGAAACATTGGCCATAGGCCAGAAATCCAGAATTTGTTCGGGGGCGATTTCCTGACTTTCAACACCGAAATACCGCGCCATATTGCTGCCTCTGCGCATTTCTTCCAGATACGCTTCATTACTGGCAACCTGAATGGACCCTATCCGCATAAATCCGGTAGCCTGGCCGGTTTCTGCTTCAAGTTCACTCAAAACATCCTGGGTATATTTGGCCAGTTTGGTAGCATTCTCAGTACCGCGTAACGTCGTCAAAAGCCCTGCAGCATGCCATGTCGTACCGCAAGTTAATTGTTTGCGTTCCAGCAGAACAACATCATTCCACCCTAATTTAGTTAGATGATACGCGATACTGCAGCCGATTATCCCACCGCCTACAATGACAACCTTCGCCTTTTCGGGTATATTTTTGCTCACTGCTTTTCACCAATCTTTCCACGTTTCACCAAATTATCTGAAAGTGCTATACGCTTCTATAACCCCATCGGGTAGATCAGTTCATCAGGGCATGCCTGCTTGTTACCAGGTCTGATAGATTTTGCTGGTGATTAACCAGGCGCCTTCTGATTTGACAAGATGAAAGGCATTCACATAATTCAGGCCAAGCAGGTTTTGTTCTTTGATCGTCGCTGTCGCAATCGCCCCAAATACGTCAATTGAGAGTATCTCTGCAGAATAATCTGTACAGCAATCGTCCTTCGGAACCCCATCCAGTTCATCAAAAAAAGGCTGCGGACTGGAAAAGTCATATGTGCCCACCATCACACCCGTCATTACTGCCTGTGGATGGAAAAGAGGTTTCAGGGTTTGAATACAACACTTTTTACTGCCTTCAATATAAGCGGCAATAACGGTTCGTACTGCACTGACATCATGCAGTGAATTTGACAAGTTCTCCGACACTTTGGATATGCTCCTTAAAAATACTTATGGAAATTTACCGGTCTAAATCGCCTATATAGCAATGCCATGAGAACGCAAATACTTGGCGACAGGGGCAAGATGTGGCTCATAGCGTTTCCACCTGCCAACCGCACCACTGTTAATCGGCTTTCTTATCTGTGCCGCACTTGCTGTGGTTGAGGCTGCTTTATTTTTCTGGATATCCAGACAGGACGGGTCCCATTCCAAGTTACAGAAGGCAGTGATGTTCCGCGTGACCTGTTCCGGGTTACCAATGAGTTCTTCATAAGAAACATTCATCACCCGATCCGGTAAACATTTTTGCCAATGTTCGAAAAGCTTTCTGTAAGCAACATAATATTGCTGCAGATCATCCAGACTGTAAGACATTGGATATCCCGCTTTGAATAAGCATTTATACATCGAATATATGCTGTCTAAAGGATGCTTATTCACAAACAGAAACTTAGCCGCTGGCAAGGCTTTGGCAATTAAGCCACAATATAAATAATTCAATGGCAGCTTATCTGTGAACCGCGCGGAATCCCCTACGCTTTTTCTGGCGGCCATACAATACCTATGACCAAGCTTTGCAAAATCCAGATCCAGGGTACGTTCAACTAACTCTAAGCGATCCCATTTTTCCTGCGTACTCTGCCTGACCAGAAGGATCATCTCTCTGGTGAAGCATTCCAATTCTCCACCGGCGGTCACACCATCCAGAGAGCCGAGGATACGCTCAACAAGTGTTGTACCACTTCGCGGCAGGCCCAGTACGAATATTGGTGCATCATCAGACGTACCCGTCATCGGAGGATCAAGCCGATCTGCGGTGTGTTTTTCGATAATCTCGTCTATGACACCAATATCATCTGTTACCGAATAGCTTAGATTATTCCTACGTGTCTGCGCCCCCTTAGATACACTGCGAAAAGATGCATCATACTCCCCGATGTCTTCATATTCTTTGGCCAGGGCATATTGCAAGTGTACATGCGCCATCCAGTTGTCTACCGGGGTGTTTTTAATCACCTTAAGCAGTTCTTCAGTATGATTGCATGAGGATGTCTGAGTACGTAGGGAACTTCGCCCGGAATATATTTCATAGTCATTGGGATTAATGGCTAATGCCCTGTCCCATGACTCTTCAGCGGCCCCCAGATCTCCAAGTGTTCTTTGCACGGACCCCAGATTATACCAGTATTTCCCATTATCGGGGCTGATGATGGTGGAGCGCTTAAAACATTTCTCTGCAAGTGGGTAGTCCTTGCATTGAGCACTTAGAAAATGTCCACAATTATTTAAAAGAGATGCATCATCTGCATATTTATGAACAATCTCTGCTGCCGTCACAGTTGCTTCTTTGATTTTCCCCTCAGCAAACTGACATTTTGCCTTTATCAGATAGTTCGGACCATGACCCGGTGCAAGCTGGATTGCTTTCGCAACAAACTCCATCGCCTTCGCCGGGTTATCAAGAGCAAGCGCAACAGTGCTGGCAGCAGTCCACCCGGCAGGAAAGTTTGGATACAGCGAATTCAACTTTGAGCAAGCGACCACCGCATGCTTCAGGTTTCCATTATGAAGGTGATGGTTTACCCGTGAGATTAAATCTTCAGCCGAGGGGGTCTTTACGCTGCTATATTGCATAATCCAATCCAGACCATTTCAATCTCAGAGAATATCCCACACAACAGAGTAATGAATTACTCCCTTTAGAAATCAACACCCCATTTTATTCCGAAAGTACGCGGACGTTGAACGAAGACACGGCTAACCGCAGGATCAATATCAACGGCGACAGTTGTCAGTGCGGAAATACCCTCCTGGTTAGTCAGGTTGCGAACATAGGCACCTAACGTATAGCGGCCCTTTTGCCAGTTAATTGCCATATTCATTGATAGGTAGCCGTCAAGCTCTACAAAGTTTTCAAATGTATCGTTGTAGTTTGTGGCAAAATCCGAACGGTAATTACCGTCAACATGGAACGTGACGAAATTATCATCTTCAATTACATGAGTGTAATCCAAAGATACGCCGACCTGATGTTTAGACGATGCAGGTAATCTGTCGCCTTCAACTAACATAGATCCTGAGGCCAACGTTGCGCTTTCGGTAATCTTGGCGTCAATATAGTTATAGGCAAACCCGATATCGAGATTTTCCAAAGGAGACCAATCAAGCTGGATTTCCAATCCCTGCGTTCTGGCTTTTGACCCATTAATCACAGCCGGCGCCAGCAATTGACCCACGAAAGTATCAATTTGCGGTGCTTCCCAATCCATTCTGTAGAAAGTAATAGTATATTGCAGCAGCTTGGAATCTAAGCTGCCCTTTAGACCCAGTTCATAGTTAGTAACTTCATCCTGCGAGAAAGGTATCAACGCCAGTTCTTCAGGAGAAAAGATAGGAATGGCATTGGCACCACCATGTCTAAATCCTTCAGAAACCGTCAAATAAACCATATGATCTTCGGTTATCTTATAGGATGTATTGAACTTGAAGATCTGATCGCTGAAATCGCTATTGCTTTGGGACAGTGTACTGCCCAAAGGATCAGTTTCATCTAATGCACACGCCGGTCCGCAAAGCGGCAAACGTAACGTGGCTACCTGATCAAAATCTTGCCAGAAGACACGCGCTCCAGCGGTAATTTGCCAGGCCTCGGTCACGTTATATGTAACTTCCCCAAACAGTGCGATATCCTCAAAGTCAACCTCACGGTCATATGCAAAAGGGGCCTGTTCAAACCCGCCTTCTCGGGTCGCCCCAAAATAATCGAGCAATTCATCAACCGTCGACAGACCATAATATGCCTGCGCTATATCAACACTGCCAGAAGATGTAGGGTCCGTTGCCCACGTATGGAAACCGGGAATATCATCAATCAAATCCGCTTTTCTGTCTTCTTTCTTGTAGAAAACACCAGCAACCCATGACCAGTTGCTGTCTGTTTCTGAAACCAGGCGAATTTCCTGGGTGAAAATCTCTGCATCCTGATTAGTTGCAGTTGTGCTCATATCCAAACGAGGATATCCGTAATAGTAATCCGTAAGCGGGATATAAATATCACTTGATTCCTGTAGCGTCTGACCAGAAGATTCTGTGTAGGAAGTAACAGATGTCACAGTCGCAAAACCAAGATCCATTGTTAATTCGGCACTGAAAAGATTCGTATCAAATTCACCATTGCCACGACTTGGCTGATTGTGTCCCCAAGCGGGACCGTCAAGTCCCGTACTGGAAGACAGTGACCTGAATGATTCCCCATCATATTCATTTTCCTGACGGAAGAATGTTAACAACAATTCCGTAGATTCAGAAATTTCCAATCCATACATTGCTCTGATATACAGCAACTCTGAATCGTCACTATCGTTCACTCTTTCGGTCAGGGGTTCGCTATCAATATTGCCAGGATCAGATAGAACAGGATCACCATTTGCACCCAATTGTACAAGGCTCAGCGCGTCAACCACCCCACCCAGCTTCTCATATCCTGCAGCAATCCGCAGCGCCGAGCGGTCAGTAATTGGTAAATTTCCAACCAGGTTGATGCTATAATCATATTCACCAGAATTACCCGGCGCACCAAAGTCACCATTTATAGAAAGGCTGGCTTCTTCAAAGTCTGGCTCATTAAAAACATATTTGACCGTTCCGCCAACTGATCCCGAACCATACAAAGTACCTTGTGGGCCTCGCAAAATTTCAATGCGGTTGATATCCGCCAGCCGCATGTTTACAAAAAGTGGCGTCTCGCCGATGTAGGTAGATACAGTAGGCTCACCGACATTTTGGAAAAATGCATTATCAACCGGGGAAACGGCGTTCAACCCACGTAGAACAACACCATTGTTAAGTTGCGCTCTGCCGCCTACAGACGATACAAAAACACCAGGAATAGACGCCAGGAAATCAGAGCTGCTTTGCAAAGCGCCTTTCTTGATGTCATCTCCGATTACAGCTGAGATGTTATAAGGAACTTCCTGAATAGATTGAGCCCGCCGCGTCGCGGTCACAACAACTTCCTCAAATATCGCCGTATTTTTGTCTTCCGCCATAACGGGCAGAGATAAGGCTGACGTGGCAATAGTTGTCATAAGAGCGAGTTTAAGGCTATAGCTCCCTATAGGGTTCCGCAATGACCATTGATCATTTTCTATATTACGTTTGATGGAACCAGATTTAATTTCAATGGCCATATTTATGCTCCTATCTGCTCTTATTTCTCCCAAAAATAACTTTAGTGAGCGCGGAACAGGGAAACAACTACCCTCCAGGGTAGGAAAATAGATTAGCAATTTTTCGAATAACTACAATTAGTTAAGTTAGCTGTAGTGCTCAACCAGAGGATCGACTGCGGCGGATTTAGGAAAGTCGATCAACGCTTCAATTATTTTCGAGAACAGTTCTGAAGCTGAAGAAACCTGTAACTTTCTATATATGTTTTTTCTATGCAATTTTACGGTGTCTATGCTGATACCTAAATTAAGAGCAATAGAATGCGTATTATAGCCTTTAATGATGAGTTGTAAGACTTCCTGTTCCCGGCCCGTTAATATGGATGTCCCAAGATTTTTTACACCGCTTTCTAACTTGTGCGAAGAAAAACTCTTTGTGTCTTCTTCGAAAGACACATTTGTTTTCATGAATTTTTTCACAAGTTCACAAACAACTGGCTCAATCGTCTTGAACCTTTCAATCTCTGACTGACTGAATAAAGAGTCAGGCCGCCGCCGCACCAACGAGATATTTACACACGTCTTTTCATTTATATATATTAGAAAAGTCATCTCATCAGCTAATCTCAAGGCATGATAATAACTTCTGAAATATTGAGAACGGCGGAAACCACTTGGTACAATATCAGTCAATGCATATACGCCTTCTGCACGACGCTCCTGAATTGCACGGAATACCGGATCAAGTAAGTAGGCACCATCCAAATAGGTTTCTACCGCCGTTTCATGTACGCGCGGCGAAACCTCCAGATACAGATAGATAGGCCTGAGGCCTTCGCGGAAAAGATAGATCACCGGTTCCGTAAATGTCACGACACTCTTTATTGCAAGGATAAGCGATGAGTAAAATTCCTCAGAATGCTCAGCCTCAATAACTTTTGCCAAAAGTCTATGCCATTCAATAATGTTGATCTCTTTATCCCTTTTGTTCGAAATTTTTTGTTATCAATATGACAAAAGTCGTGCAGGGTTTTCATGGGTTATTCTTTGAATCAAACCCTTTTCCAACTCTAATTCCTCTAGAGTTGGTACAACAAATTCTGTGATCCGAGTATAACCATGCCCTCCATAACGTCGACACATTATTTTATGGAATACATCGTTACCGATAACAATTTGATCAGCGAAACCTTGCTCTGCAAGCCAGACAATAGCTGCAATTTTATGGGCATCGGTTTCAGGAATGTCCCCGTAAATTTCATGGGAATAACTAGCTCCAAAACAGTCAAATGAAATATTTACACCCAAATCCAGCGCATATTTGACAAAATCTAGTTTGGGAGCCCATTGTCCCTTATTTCTCACCAGAGTTTCCAGAGACATCTCCTGTACCCTGACCTGGCTATGCGCTAAAATAAGACGATCTGCTGGCAGTCCGTTATTAAGGGCAAAATCAATAAGCGCCTTGCAGTCGTCATCTGAATTTTCCTCAATATGGGCCGTCACAGCGATATTGGTCTGCCCTGCTACTTGACTCACTGCCTTTAAAAAGGCCAGGAACTGATCGGAAGGTTTTCCATTAACAGCGACCTTGATTTGTCCAGGTAACACGCCCGTACCTTCTATACCATCCTGGATTTCCTGTAGCAGGAATTGGCGATACTCTGCTGTCGTCATGGATTTGTAGGCGTCTGGCCAACTTTCCTCGACATATAAACCAGAACTCATAACAATATGAACACCTGTCGCCTTGGAAACCTGCTTTATGAGATCCATAGACCCACGCAATCCGGGCGCGCTGCATTCCAAGACTGTTCCCCCGCCAGCTTGGGCAAAATCTCTCAATTCTGCTGCCATCAGATCAATGTCGTCTAAACACAAAATATCTGTGCTTGTCGTATAATAGCCAGAGCGAAATGCGGCCAGGTCTGCCATCTTTATTTCGTCATTTTCTTCTGCCTTTGGGACCTTATGGCAGCAATCAACTGGATGGTCAGTGGCATAAAACAACGCCCGCGAACCAACATGTTCGTGCATGGACGTAAATCCCATCTCACTGGTTTCTATAGGCCCTAAAATAGTATTTACCAGCGGCGGCATGTCAGATCCTTTTTCCAAGCATTCGAAATACCGGCCCAACAACGACGCAACTTGAAAGATAGAAAGCTATGACGATAAATGAAAGCATACCTATCCCGCCTCCGGATATACCAAATGCTGCAACAAATGGCCCAAGGGAAGCACCTAGCATTGTGGCAAACTGACCGGCAACCGCAACAGACCCTAAACGATCCATTTCTGCTTGGGCACCTTGTATGAAAGGCAGGGTAAATGCCCACGAAGCCTGAAATAAAAAGGACGCCAGACCATATTCAAATAATGTATCTACAGAAAATACAAAATACGCAGTCAGGGAAATCAACACTATACCAATAGTGACCGGAATAAACCTGCCAAACCTGGTGCCAATCACCATCACTGCAAACCCGCCCAAGATTGCCAGAAAGGTGCTCGCTCCCAACGCAGCTGCAAGTTTCTCTGATGCAAATCCGATGTCTGCGCCAACCCGTTCGAAATACACCCATAATGCAGAGTTACCAGCTTCAAACAAAAGGACCGCCAAGATGGAGAGAATAGCGGGCAAAGACAATATTGCCACCCAGTCAATTTTCGAGGAGTCTTGCTGAACTTTAATATCATCGTAATGTGATAGAACTGGCAACAAAAGCATACTCATCGCCGCCAACCCACCAAGGACATAAAACAGGGTTGTAATACCCCACCCAATTAATAACATTTCCAGTAAAACAATGAGAATGGCACTGACCCCAAATTGAAAGACCATAAAAATGCCGTAGCCTTTTTCTGCGAAAGAAAGTCTGGCAATTGCAGCCATAACGGTCGCAAAAACCGTTCCCCCTCCTAGGCCTGAAATAAATCTGGCAACTTGGAAATACGCCAGTTCACTGGTTGATGCTGTTGCAAAATCCCCAACGATCAGAATAACAAGACCCCAAAGGGACATTGTTCGCAGCGGCCAACGCCTGACTCCAAAAGTTACAATAATTGCAGAAACAGCAATTCCGAATAAATTTGTAGATGCGATCAGTCCAGCATCACTTTCGGTAAATCCCGCAAAATCTACGTATGAATACACTAAAATTGGCATTACCATTAAGGCACTTGCACCAAGTGTTCCCAAAAGACTGATCAATGAAAGCGAATAAAAGCTTTCAGGTTTATTACTGGAAAACACAATTCATACCTTGTTTCATTTTGACTGCCATTCAGAGACCCTAAACCCCCGCAGTATCAATAAAAGAAAAAGATACCCGATCTTGCTCGACTTTATAACTACACCTTAGGGTAGGAGACCTGATATCCCCTACCATCATCAACTGAAATGTCCTGATAGTTTTTATATTCTGACGGAGCCGGTATATGAACCTAATTTACTACCCGTTAGTGTAATATCAAAATAGAAATCAAGCTTGTAGCATGATCACCGACAGACTGGTGATGGAAGTGATATGAGCACAATTATTCTAAATCAAACGAAACTAGGTTCTTTAACTCAAAGAGAATCAGAATTATTTACGTCAGCATGTCCCAAAAGCAGAGAAATCGCTGAAAAAGCATATGACAAGCTGCTGTGGGGTGTGCCTATGGTTTGGCAAATGGGTATTGAGGGTCCTTTCTCTTTGTTTGCAGATCGAGAATACGACAACAAACTGGTCGATATTGATGGGAACGAATACTTGGATTTTTCCATGGGTGTGTATGCAAACGCGATCCACTGCCATGAGCCATATTTAACTCCCCTGAAAGCGGCAATGGACAAAGGCCTCCAACATCAGGTTCCGACGACTGCAGCATTAGATGCTGCAGAGGCCCTGAGTGAGAAATTAGGTCCGTTCAGATGGAATTTCAGTCTCAATGGGACGGACGCAAATCGTTGGGCAATCCGCCTTGCCAGACACATCACCGGTCGACCAAAAGTGCTTATTCCAAACTATGCCTATCATGGCACCGTCGAAGAAGTTCAACTGGTCAAAAATGCATCAGGGGAAATCAACTATTATTCCTCGGATGTTGGTACGCCCCCTGCCAAGGCAGGTGACCGTACGCGCATCGTGGAATATAATGATATAGATGCTCTTGAAGCCGAGCTACGTCACGGCGATACGGCTGTAATGTTGATGGAACCAGCCATGACCAATATCGGACTGGTCATGCCAGAACCAGGATATCTGGAAGCGGTCAGAGAATTGACCCAAAAATACGGTACATTATGGCTCATCGATGAAACACATACCATGTGGTCCGGCCCTGCGGGATTGACCGGCAAATGGGGCCTTAAACCTGATATCTGGACTGCAGGAAAATCAATTGGGGGGGGTGTTGCCGCAGGCGTCTATGGTTTTCATGAGAAATACGCAGGTCAAATCCAGGAAACATTACAGCATAGTGGAGAGGGCCTTGTTGGTATCGGCGGGACTTTCTCTGGTAACTCTATGTCATTAAATGGTATTCGGTTGGCGATGAAGCATTTGTTCACACCAGAAAATTATGCTGCTATGGAGAAATCTGGTGCAAAACTCATTCAGGGGCTTCAGTCCATTTTTGACACGCTGGAGCTTCCTTGGCATGCAGGTCCTCAGTTGGGCGCACGTGTCACATACCATTTCTTCAAAACGCCTGCGATTAACATGTCTCAATATATTGAAACCGCGCTGCATGAAGAGCTTACCTATTATATTAACCTGTACCTGATGAATAAGGGCATAATGCCAATGGCATTCAACAACTGTTTGTTAACATCTCCCAAGACCAGCGACGCGGATTGCGAACGTGTTCTGACGGCTTTCCGGGACTGTCTTGGAGAATTAAAAGCCGAAGGGATTCTGTGATAAAAATCTCATTCACTCGGGAATGAATTAGATAGTCTGGAAAATTGGATAATTTTATGAGCGAAAATGAAACTGTAGCTTTTGAAGGCATTTACTCAAATGACTTTACCTATTTGAAACGCCCGCTGGTTCGTAATTTCGAAGATAGTAATGCAGATGTCATCGTGACGGGCGTACCCTATGATATGGCGACCGCTGGCCGGCCAGGTACCCGTTATGGCCCAAAAGGTGTGCGGTCCGCATCAACAAATATAGAATGGGAAGAATGTCGCTGGCCATGGGACTTTGAAGTATTCTCCGAACTGGATGTGGTGGATTATGGCGATCTTGTCTTCATGTATGGAGATTCACAAAGCCTGGTCGATGAACTGCAGGCCCACACAGCACGTGTTCTCAACAGCGGTAAAAAACTCCTGACGTTTGGGGGTGATCATTTCATAGCGCTGCCTCTGATGCGCGAGCACGCCAAATATCATGGAAAATTGTCCGTCATCCATTTTGATGCACACACAGACACCAGCGACTATGACAACCCTTTTGACCATGGCACGGTTTTTCATTGCGCCAAAACCGAAAACCTTGTTGACCCGGCGCGTTCAGTCCAGGTCGGCATTCGAACGGACTATGTCCGTGACGGACATGAATATACGGTTATTGACGCCGCAACGGTGAACGATCAGAGCCCCAAAGAAACGATCCGTCAAATCCGGGAAATTGTCGGCGATAACAAGATATACATCAGTTTCGATATTGATTGCCTGGATCCTGCCTATGCACCCGGCACAGGCACACCAGTATGTGGTGGATTGACAACAGATACGGCTCTCAAACTTCTTCGCGGACTTGAAGGTCTGGATATCGTAGGCATGGATATTGTGGAAGTATCTCCGCCATTCGATCATGCAGAAGTCACCTCACTGGCTGCTGCAACCATTGGCCTGGAATATCTGTATCTTCTCGCAGCATACAAAAGACGATAGGGCGTAATTTTTTATCATCCAAAAAATGCAGATAAAGCGAGTTGATTATGGATATTGAACATAATTATATTAATGGTGGCTGGAAGCATACACGTAACCTACAAAAAATAGATATCCTTAATCCCGCCGATGAAACTGTCATCGGGTCTCTGGCAATGGGCTCGCGCGAAGATGTGGATCACGCTGTGCAAGCAGCAAATGCCGCATTTCCCGATTTCTCAATGTCCAACAAAGACTATCGTATTGCACTGTTGGAGAGAATTCTGGAGCTGTACGAAAGCCGTTATGATGAGATTGCAGCCGCCATAACTCTTGAGATGGGCGCACCCGTTTCTCTTGCCAGGGATGTGCAGGCTTATACAGGCATCGAACATTTTGAAGCAACCATCAAGGCACTTAAGTCATTTGAGGAAGTCACGCATCATAAGGGCTATAGCCTGCATCATGAAGCCATTGGAGTCTGTGGTCTTATTGCACCGTGGAACTGGCCCATCAATCAGGTTGCATGTAAAGTTGCCCCTGCTTTGGCAAGTGGGTGTACCATTGTATTAAAACCCAGTGAATTCTCACCGCTATCTGCAAAACTTTTTGCACAGATCATCCATGACGCTGACGTTCCTGCCGGGGTCTTTAATATGATTTATGGAGATGGTGTGGAAGTAGGTGCGACATTAGCTGCTCACCCAAATGTTGACATGGTTTCATTTACGGGCTCTACACGTGCAGGCATTGCCGTGGCTCAGTCCGCAGCAAACACCGTAAAGCGTGTATCACAGGAACTTGGCGGCAAGTCCCCGATCATCATCACCGGGTCCTGCAACATCGACAAAGCTTTGGAAGAAGCAGCATGGTTATGCATGGAAAATACCGGTCAGAGCTGTAATGCTGGCACTAGATTGTTGGTACCCTCTAATATCCATGACATGGTGATAGACAAAATCAATGAGATTGTCATGGCCTATAAAGTTGGCGACCCACAACAAAAAGACACGGATATCGGTCCCTTGGCCAATCGCAATCAATATGAAAAGGTGAGCGGTTTGATCAGGGAAGCAATCGATTCAGGATTACAGGTGGCCTGTGGAGGTGAAACATATCCACATCAACCTGGATACTTTGTGCAACCAACCGTTTTTGCCAATCTGAAAAACGATGACCTTATCGCATCCGAAGAAGTTTTTGGGCCTGTACTGGCTGTTATTCCCTATAACGGTCTTGAAGACGCCATTCAAATTGCCAATGATACGCCGTATGGCTTATCCGCTTATATATATTCAAATGATGATGCAGAGATAACCAGCCTAACGCGTGCTCTGCGGGCTGGTATGGTACATGTTAATGGTGCCCCATTATGTCCAGATGCTCCTTTTGGGGGATATAAACAATCCGGAAATGGCCGCGAATGGGGATTGGCTGGTTTACATGAATATTATGAAACAAAGGCGGTCATGAGATAGGATAAAGGCATGGACCAGAAAAAACGAGATGCCATACTCAGCAATCTAATATTGCTCGCTACTGTTATCATGTCCGTTTAATCCATTTTTTAAGGTAATTTTAGCTCTTTTTGCAGGCCTGGTGTGTACTGCAATCCAAATCAAACGATTATTGGCCATACTGGCTGGTCAGAGGGTAAATGTTAGCCGGGTGTCAGCATATTTTCACATTGTTGACCAGGCTGTCAGTATCTGGCTGTCGGGATGGTCTTGCATGTGGCATTTGTCATCCAGGATCATCAGGTTATTTCTGGATGGGTCAAACAGCTGCCAGTCCGGCAGACCGGGCGCATATGGTTGGCCGGTGCGGGCGAAGTTGGCCCAGGCGCGGGACATTGTACTGCCAAGACGCCTTGCCCGTTCACCACCGCCTGTCTGCTGGTTCATCAGGTCCGTGTTGTTGAAGGCAAAAGCCACATCCGCCATATGATAAGCCCGTGGGCGTCCTTCCAACACGTCTGTCCGCCAGGTAAACAGATACTGATAAACGGGGGTCGCCTCACCTGAGCGATAAATTGTAGAAAATTGGTCCGCCTGGGGCCTGAAACTGCGGCTGGACAGGACACCAAGAACATCGGCCGGAGACATAAAGGGGTAATCTGCACGCACAGCCTTGCTGAGCACTTCGCCGTGCGGGCCGTGCATTTTTTCAAGCCGTGTGGACAGGTCCTGCCAGGAGAGGTTTTCAACCGATGGGTCCGCAACTGCAGGACAGATTTCCTCACGGGTTGAGCCGATCATCAGAGGCACGTCATAACCAGGATTTCTAGCTTGTTTATCACCCGGATGAAATGGCAAATCAGGCAACCCGGCAGTCGGTTCAAACCAGGATGCTGAAAAGGCCCATTTCGCCGTTTTGACTTTTTTTCTACGGACGGCACCTGAGGCTTGCCAGGCCAATTCAAAATAGTCATTTAGTGGCATTTCTATAAGCTTACCGGGAACATCCTGAAGTTCACATTCCAATATGCCCGCCATTTCCCTGGCCATATGACTGGAAGCTTCCATATCGTGCAACCGCAAACGGGCACCACTTTGTATGATGGCCTTATGGAAAAGACCTTTTGCTTCCGGCATGGCAAGCAGGGTGCTGATCTTAAAACCACCACCTGACTGACCAAACAGGGTTACATTATCAGGATTTCCCCCAAAACTTTCGATGTTGCGCTGGATCCAGTGCAGGGCATCAATGATATCCAACATACCCACATTGGCACTGGCAGAATATTCATCCCCGCCCGCTTCGGCAAGATTAAGAAATCCCAACGGTCCAATCCGATGATTGATACTGGCGACAATGACATTTTCAGATCTGGCAAGGTTCTCGCCATCACTGGCGAGGTACTTTTGTGATGACCCCCCACTAAAGCCATCCGCATGCAACCAGAGCATCACAGGCAGTTTTTCGTTTTTGGCCGTTTCCGGCGACCAGATATTCATCCGCAGGCAATCTTCCATGCCGGTGGTATGCTGACCGTTTGGCAACAGAAAAACCCATTCCGTCGTTGACAGATCGACCCCGCCAGTGCGCCCGGTTGGACAAATGGGTCCGTAATTGAGATATCTGCGCACCCCTTCCCATGATTTAACAGCAGGTGCCCTTTTGAAACGATATTCACCAGTTGGGTCCCCGGCATAAGGCACGCCTTTGAATATATTCACGCCATCACGGTAAAAACCAGAAATCAAGCCACCATCAACTTTGATCGGGGCATTATCCGTCGATACTGTATCCGTCTTCTGCCTGCTGTCATCGGACTTAGAGCCGGCGACTTCCTTACCGGCCATCGCGCTATTGCCCATCGCACCCATAGAATAAAGGCCCGCAGCACCGGCAACGCCGCCTTTCAGAAATGATCTTCGATCCTGTTGCATCTTCAGTCTTTATCCTGGTTGTGGTTATTTACTTGTGGTTTCTGTTTTAGCATCCCTGACATGCATGTTCATCCAGTCTATCATTTCCGCAAGTGTATGCATGATGGATTCACGTGCAAGATAGCTGTGGCTTTCATTGGGCAACATCACTAGCCGTGCAATCCCCCCGTTGCCTTTCACGGCATGATACATGCGTTCGCTTTGCATAGGATACGTGCCTGGATTGTTATCCATCTGACCATGGATCATCAGCAATGGTTCGTTAACCTGATCCGCATGCATAAAGGGGCTGAGTTTGAAGTAAATATCCGATGCCTGCCAGAAAGTCCTCAGCTCTGCCTGGAAACCAAACGGCGTCAAAGTACGGTTATAGGCGCCGGAACGCGCAATACCCGCACGGAACAGATCACTATGCGCAAGCAAGTTGGCTGTCATAAAGGCCCCATAACTGTGGCCACCAACACCCACTCTGTTCCTGTCACCAAAACCGCGTTCGTCTGCCACATCAATCGCGGCCTTGGCCGATGCAACGATTTGCTCAATAAAGGTGTCATTAACCGTCTTGGGGTCTGAACCCACAACGGGCATCGTTGCCCGGTCCATAACGGCATATCCTTCTGTCAGGAAAAACAGGTGGCTATAGGAACGAATTCTGGTGAAACGATATTTTGATCCTGTGACTTGTCCTGCCGTGCGCGCGTCACTAAATTCGCGGGGATAAGCCCATATGATGACGGGTAGACGGTCGCCCTTTTTGTAATCTGCAGGCAGATAAAGGGTCGAGGAAAGCTGGACACCATCTTCGCGTTTATAGGTAATAAGCTCCTTTTTGATGCCACTGAGGCTCGGATGTGGATCCGGGAATTCGGTCAAAGGCTTTACCTCGCCCGAAGCATTATGCAATTTGTAATTTGGTGGTGTCGTGAGGTCTTCATAACGGGTAATAAAGCTGGAAGCATCATCAGCTACAAGGTCAACCACCTGTTCATAATTTTCACCAGAATTGCGCCAAAGTTCTGTGGTCTGAAGTGTTTCCAGATCCACCTTGTTCAGGAACGGCCTGTCGCCTTCAGGTGTCGCCCCGGTACCCGCCCGGAAAACCGCCCCGTCATGCACAAGAACCACGGACCTGCCATATTGATTTCGGGTCATCATAAAATCACCCGGATCGGCATAACGATCCTGTCTGTTGCGTTGGGTAAAGATGCTGGTACCGGCCTCAATATTCGCAAGATCAATCAGGGTCTCTGTCATGATCCGCGTTTTTTCGTCATGATTCAGGATAATTGCCTTCTCACTGCCCTGGATCCAGCTCAGCCAGCTCGTGCCAAAACCCCAGGTACGGTTTTTGATCTTGAACAGTTTCCGCGGTTCACCCTTAAACGGGGCATCTATGGCCGCGAGCTGTTCACGATAGTCCGCCTCTACATCCGGGTCACCGCCATCCAGGGCTTCAATCCAGAAAAGCCGGGCCGGATGGGTCGGTTGCCATGAAGGTACGCGTGGGCCAGGAACCACACCCCATAATTTAACCTTGTCCTCCAACGGTCGGTCAAAAACTGTCCTGACAAAATCTCCATCAATTGTCCAGATTTCCGCTGTCTGCGGGAAGGATCCAAGACTGATATGATAAGAATAGGGATGCTTCAGCCTGGTCACCATGACATAGTTGCGGTCCGGAGACGCATTAAAGCCAATATAAGTATCCGGCTTGCCAATAAATTTTCTGTCACCTGTTTTAGTATCAATCAGAGTTAACTGCGACGTGATAAGCCAGTCAAACATGGTCTCATCAAATTCGTCCTTCAACAGATCCTGATAGGTCCGGATTGTCGACTTTTCACCTGTTGCGTTCTGAACCACGGGTCCTTTCGGGGTCAAAGGACGCACAGGCATATCCACTCTGCCCTCAGGAATCATGGCCACCAGCAAGGTACGGCTATCCGACATCCATTCGAACGCCTTGAAAGTACCATTCACGCCACCGCTGACCAACTCGGACGCCTCACCGCTTTTGATATCCAGCAACCAGATGCCGATGCCATCCGGGCCGGTCATGGTAAAGGCAACTTTTCGTTCATCCGCCGATATGGAAACACTGCCGATATTGGCGTTTTCTGGCAGGCGAACACGTCTTTCTTCAAGTGTTTCGATATTCTTAAGCCCCAGTCCCACGATAGAACGCGGACCATGACGACCATTTACATTTGCATCCAGGCGCATGCCAGCCAGTCTCTGCATGGGTTTTGCCATTTCACTGATCGGCGGCATTCCCTCGCGGTAAAGAAGCAACATCTGCTCACCCCCCGACAAGACCCGAACAGTCGGTTCAGGTGCCGCATCCAGAATGTCGACAATCTGCTTTGGCGGCAGCTTATAGCCTTCCTCAGCAACCGCATTTGCCAACATACAGCAAAGACTTGCCCATATCAGAAACAGGCCCTTTGTCCAAACTTTCAACATCCCAATATCTTGCATGGCTATCCTCTTAAAATTATCTGATTATTCAGGCTTTCGGTGCAATTTGAATGTGCTCACCACTGAATTGTCCTGCTGTTGAAGAAGGCGTTCAACAACCCCAACCAGTCCTGTATCCGACCTCCTTAGATAATAGACAAAATGGGTATATTGGTCATACATCCTATATTCTGTCGGGGAATTTTGCCAAAAAAGTGGCTTGGTCCTGTATGTTGTCCCTACTGCTGTATCAAAGGACAGGACGGTCTCCTTACCCGGCACAATATTCACGGTTAATGTGCCTTTCATCTCTGGCCCCAGGGCCAGTTCACCAGACCAGACACCTGTTATCTGTTCAACTGGATCCCGGTTTTGATTAGGTGCGCTGTTTTCCTCGAGCCATGCCTGAGTATCCAGAACGGCATATTGTGGCGCCGGAGGCAAAGGGGCTTCCTGAAGTTTTTTCGCCAGTGCGACGGCTTTTTTCGCAGCAGTCCGGAACAGCGCCTTGTGATCATCTGAAACATCCCCTGATCCGTATTTTACTCTGCCTGCGGGGCCGATAACACAGCACCAGCTGCTATTATCATTGATTTTCATGCCTTCCGATGCCAAAAGCTGTTCTGAAAATACGGCTGCGCCGAGCCAGGTCCCCGCAAAACTCGGATGCCCGCCATCAGAATACATTTCCGGATGTTCGCCGCCTTGTATAACGTCCTGCCATGCCAAGCCCAAGGGCACTAAAATGGCATCAAGATCACGGGCTGCCTTCATATAGGCATGGTTTAGCTGGGCCTGCCCTTCAGGCGCACGTCGGGAAGACCAGGTCAGCATCAGGACCGTCTTTGCACGAACTGCTTCTATCTCCCGGTCAAAGAGCTTGGCAAATGTATGAAACAAATCAGGACTGTTGATCACAGGCTTCCCGTTGAATTTACTGCCCCCCAAGCTGCCCTGCTCCTGCAGGACAACATAATCCCAGTTGCCTTCGCTGATCTTTTTTCTGGCCTCACCCGCATACCAAAGGCTTTCTAATGTGGCCCCGCCAGTCGCCACCATGTCGGTTTCAAGCAGAATATCGCTTTGTGACGAATTGACCATATGCGCCAGAACCTTTGGCAATTCGTTATAGTAGGTCAGGCTGTTGCCAATAAACAGGATACGGACTGGCTGATTTTCTGGCTGTATTGCCGTTTCTTTAGAGATTGCATCAACCGCCATTGTTGCCGCACATGCGCTACAAAACAGGAACAGCCAGCTAAACAACACAAACACATTCAACTGCGTTTTCCGTATTCCTTCAACTATCCTCATCAATGACACAGATTTCTCCTTCAAAGGCGCCTGCCCAATATTATGACGCTACACATGGGTCAGGCTGTTGCAGCCAGAAAAAACGGTCCGGCACTTTGAGGCCGGACCGCTAGTGAGGAAGTTTTCCCCTAGAAGGAAAAGGAAACACCACCGTAGAAGTAACGACCAACCACATCGAAGTTTGCACTGGTTCCAGTACCACGCAGCAGGATAGGTAATTCTGGCTCAAACAGGTTGTCTACACCTGCGAAGACCGTCACATTATCGTTAACCTGATAGCGGCCAGACAAATCCACGATGAAGGTATCGCCTGTGAATAACAGGTCAGGATCAGCTACATCAGGGTTAAGCGGCGGGTTTCCATCAATTGAGAAAACATCTTCCGGACGTACCAGGCCAATACCAATCTGGTTAGAGAAGTAACGTACATTTGTCGTCACTGTCAGCTTGTCAACAGCATAGCTGGCTGTGAAGTTGGCAGAGGTCTTGGGGTTGCCAAGTGAATAGAGTCTGCGGCTTGTCGGGACCGTCGGATCAAACGGATTGTCGAAATCGTTTCTTTCCAGAACCCAGGAAGCAACAGCACGAAGCGCCATCATACCGGACCCAAGCGGGAAGGTATAATTAACCTCCGCATCAATCCCTCTAGCTGACAACGCATTGATATTGGTGGCACCCTGCTCAATGAAGGTAATATCGAAAGTATTCGGATCACGGGTCACCAATCTACAGAATGGATTATCGATTGATTCCACATCCACACAGAGGTTTACAAGACCACCTGCAGAGGCACCGCCAATGGCATCCGTGATTTTGATGTCGTAATAGTCCACTGCCAATGTGAAGCCCGGCCATGCCACAGGTTCAATCACAACACCAATGGTAAATGTCTCACCACGTTCCACATCCAGGTTGGGGTTACCACCTGCTGTTCCATCTACGCGGCCACCAATTGTTGTGGCGTTAAAGTCTTCCGGAATACCCAGTGCCGCACAGTTTGCCCGACGAAATTCCGTTCCCGCGTCCAGGTTGGCAGAACTACATGGATCAAACACCCCAAAGGTTGTCGCGATGACAGGGGAGAACAGCTCCGCAACATTCGGCGAGCGAACGGCGCGCTGATAGGAACTGCGGATCCGGACACCTTCCACTGGAGAATATACCGCACCAACACCCCAGGAGGTGTTCGTACCGACACCTTCCAGATTATAACTGGCGATCCGGCCGGATGCACTAAATTCAAGTAATTCGACACCGGGCACACCAGATACAAGCGGCGCCACCATCTCGGCATAGCCTTCCACAACATTATACGAACCGTTCAGAGCTTCTGTGGTTCCTGATGTTCTGCCAGGAATAAGGTTGATCGGGTCCGGGCGGAAATCAACGCTTTCGGAGCGATACTCACCACCTACCACCACGGCGATAGGTCCGCCTGGCAATTCCAGGAAGTCACGTGTATCGCCAGAAACAAAACCGCCTACAACATGTTGTTGCAAGTCAGATTCTCCAACCGTATCCACGGTCAGATAGTCACGCACGTCATCAGTGATGGCCCCTGCACCAAAGAAATTACCTGCAACACAGTTATCAATATCAGGATTACCAGATGCCCCCGCCGCGGCAAGTGTGGAGCCACAGACTATCGCGCCCGGTGTACCCAGAACACCACCAGCATCCACCACTGCATCAGCGGCCAGGAAGACCCGTGGATTAATGACAGTATTAACGCCAACGGTCTTCACATCTGTGCGACCATAGGTGTAAGAAAATTCATATTCAAATACGTCGGACAGGTCACCTTTGATACCCGCAACAGCCCGATAGGTCTGCCGGTCAATATCAGACCGGGAAAGGCCGAAGTCTCTATTGGCCCGCATCAACTGAAATCCTGTTCTGCTTGGATCAAAAGCCAGGATCTGGGCACGTGCCTGATCGGACAAAAACGGGTTGTCAATTGACATATTAAGGGCCGTTCCAAAAGAGTTGGAACTGGGTTGGCCATCACTGAATGAACTGGTGCCAACGGCTTTAGCTTCCAGGAACAGTGTCGAATTTTCGCTGATGTCATAATGAGAAACCACATTCAAGCTTATCCGCTCGAAACTTGGTACCAGAGAAGTATCCCGTACAGAGTTAAATCCGTCACCACCGCCGGAAATTGGTTCCGGACCATTTCTGCCCGTACCAAGATCAGCAGGATTCAATGTGCCATCGGGCGCAAAACGGAAAAACTCGTTGAAGAAGCCATTCAGATCAACAATCGTACCACCATCAGAAAGGAAAAGAAGTCTCAGATCTTCAATCAGTCTACGATCAAAAGGCGCGTCCGCAGAAAAGTCAGGCACCAGGAAATTCTGCTGAGCCGCAAACGGACGGTCCAGTGCTCTGATCACAGTGCCTTTGGAATATTCAAAACTCGCGGCAATGTTTCCGCGATCATCGGCAAAGTTCGTACCATAGGTCAATTCGGCAGAATATGTTTCACCGTCACCATCACCGCTGATACCGCCACGAACAGTACCTTCAAGTCCTTCAAAATCATCTTTTAAAACAAAGTTCACCACCCCGGCGACCGCATCCGCACCATAAACAGAAGACGCACCACCTGTCAGAACTTCAACCCGTTCCAGCAAAGCACCGGAAATGGAGTTGGTATCAGGCTGTACCGCGCCCGGATCCGCACCAACATGGCGGCGACCATTGACCAATACCAGAGTACGATTCGAACCAAGACCACGCAGGTTCAAAAGGTTCAAACCCGTCCCAGCGGAAGCCCCGGACCCGACAGACGCTGTCTGGGTGCCTGTTGATGCAAACTGTGGCAGATCCGCCAGTTCGTCGCCAATAGAAAGAGAACCTGTATTTTCCTTCAACAAATCCATACCAAAAACAGAAACAGGCGCAGGTGCATCAAATAAAGGCTTACCGATACGGGACCCGGTAACAATAACCTCTTCCAGCTCGTCAGCACTTTCTGCGGGTACTTCTGTTTCGGCTGATGCAACGGTGACGTTGCAGGCAAAAGACATGATAATTGCGATCGAACTAACACTACTGGCAAGGTTCGGCAAATATGATTTACGTAATTTAGGCATTTCCAACTCCGATTGGCATTTCATTTCGAGAAATTGCTTTCCTTGCTCCTCACAAGGAATTTATTGACGAAAGATATCAATAGAAATTTATTTCTGTCAAGAAGGTTTCTTATGAAATCTTTTTAAATTATTGTTTTTATTAATTTTAATTTTTATTTTTGTACCTTTTTATAGCTAAGAATCAGGAAATTTTTCCATTTTTTTCTACTTATGAAAATTTATTTCCGTATACTTGACTGATATTGGCGGATAGAGTTCACAGCCAGAAAAACCAGAAAGCACCCTTATGAACAAAAAATCAGCAAGCGGCACAAAGACCGAAGAAAGCACTGCGGACACAGATCCCCAGGCAATGCTGAAACCCCTAGAAAGTATTAATCTGTCTGGAGCAGGCCACGAGGTACGACAGGCGATTAAACTCAACTTGCCCAAGCTTTCCAGCGCTGAAAAAGAATTGGCCGCTTTTACAATCAGCCGCTATCAGGAATGCGCAATGATGTCGATCGTGGAATTGAGCGAGGCATGTGACGTCTCCCCTTCCACCGTCAATCGCTACACCCGAACCCTTGGATATTCCGGCTATCGAGAATATCTTGCTGCCCTGCGCTCGGAACAAACAGCCCGCCCCAGTTACGAACAGCTGATGGTCGGCATGAGAGAAGGTTCAGTTGAACAACTGGTCCATGTTTCCCTGAAAGAAGATGAAACCCTGATTCAGCTGATTCAGAAAAGCCTGGATATTGAACAATATGTCAAAGGGG
>Ga0207422_1001368_pt1 | contig 49556 bp, 43 predicted proteins | sample MarCyaLeptolynsp_FD_187757 | JGI IMG/M metagenome (GOLD analysis project Ga0207422, IMG submission 187757) | Marine cyanobacterial communities from Panama - species 1 Leptolyngbya sp. (SPAdes) | ecosystem: Environmental > Aquatic > Marine > Unclassified | place: Panama: Panama City | collected... | reverse complement strand
TGGCGAGTCATACTCTGCGCTTGCTGCTGCGTCGTTGTTTTGGGATTGATGTCTTACGCTTCGCGTTCGCATAGCGTTCCGGTACGGAAATCGCGCGATCGCCCTCTTTTTAATTCACATTAGGCGTGAATTACGTCTAATGCGAACAACCTGAAACCATTGATTTCGGTCGATTTTTCTGGTTTTTCAGGGACGACTAAATGACAGAGCGTGTGTCTCCCGACCTACTTCAGTCCTTGAAAAATTAAAGCCCTCCAAACCGAAAAAGGATGCAGCAATACTGCATCCCCAGAAGACACTACTTCTCAAGTCAAAAATCTATAGGCAAGAGGCAAAAGATTCGATCGCGCCTTGCAACAAAATGCCTAACCCGAATTTTTCAAAGACTCGATATCGCTTTTGAGTGCGTCAATTTTGCGTTCGAGACTTTGAATTTGCTTTTTAGTGTCGGCTTTAAGTTCGGCTTGTTGCTCTTCGAGTAGTTCTTTGACCAGTCCTCCTAGGGTATCGCGAATCGGGCGGAAAAATCCTTTCAAGCGTTGGCGATCTTCTTCGAGCAATTGAATGTAGGTTTCAGGACTGTGGGGAAAAGGAACGCCACCTAAAAATTCCAAGGCTCCGCCAAAATCGATGGAGACGCTTTGAGAACCCAATCCCATCACCGTATGTACCTCTCCAACCGGGCTAGTATTAGCTAGATAGACGCTGCCAATTCGCAAGCCGCTACCGACAAATGCACTTACGGGGAAAGGAAGCGGCGGCGGAATTTGGGGGACAGTGTCGAGTAAGTTTTCGATCCGATAGGTTACTCCTTCACTCATTTGGCGATTGTAATAGTCGGCAAACGCTTGATTTCCTGGCTTGGGCGCGCCAATAGTATAGACTTTGATGTCAAGCTCCGATCCCATGCTCCGTTGCAAATCTAGGGCGCAAAAAAAGCATAATGCTCCACCTAAACTATGTCCGGCGATGTAAACTTCTATGGAATCGTCTGGTTTTTCGAGGTTTAGTAGGGCGTTTTGGAGATACTCAAAAATTGGCTCTAATTCGTCATTGTTGCCAATTTCTCCATCTTCCACAACAGCTTCGAGCAATTTTCGAATACCGCTTTCAAACTCGCCATCGGGCAATCGGATCGAGCCAGCATCCGCCATTGACGACGCACATAAAAACTGCCGTTCCGGCGACCTTTTCTTGAGTTCTTGAAAATCTTTCAGTTTCAGTTTACCCAGTAGAGTTTTGAAAAAGATGCGGATTTGATCTCCAACCGATTCGTAGGTTTCGACGATCGAGCAACCCACTTTAATGGATTTATCACTGCTAAAACCGTAGTTGCCCAACTCCCAGTTTGTGTCGGCGAGAATATCCGTGAGTTCCCAACTGCCGCGATCGGTGAGGATAGTTCCCCGAAAAGCTAAAGCATATTGATGTGCTGTCGGATTTTTAACGATTAACGCTCGGACGTTTGTTTCATCATTGCGAATGCTACTCACAAAATTCCACTCTTCGGCTTTGCGGTTGATCGAATTGTAGATTTCGTGGAGTTCTATGTCGTAGATATTTCCGTCATCATACTGGAATATGTCGTAAGCCCGCTTGCATAAATTGGACAAGCTGAGAGCTTCGTCAAAACTAAAGCCCTTTTGGAGTTTTTCGGGAAGTTTCATATTGATATAGACCTCCATCTATAATGTTTAGAGGGAACTAAATTCCGTCGAGACAAACTTTAAGTGTTTCCGCAAGAACTCGAACATCGGGTTGCCTCAAAATTTTGAGGTGAGATCCGGATATTTGATGAATTTCTACCCCTCCTTGGGCTAGATCGCCCCAACCCAAAGTGGGGTCTTTCTGAACGTTGCCAAATGGATTTTGACTTTGTAGCAATACCATGCGATCGGGATAGACTTGGGGGCGATAATCTATCCAAGCTTTGGTATTAGCCCAAATCACCGGAAGTAAGCGGCGCATGGCAGATATGCGAAACTCAGTACTGTCGGTTTTTTGTACTAAGGCTTTGGCTATCTCTGCCGAACGATTGGGAGTCGGCGTGCCGGTCAGATCGCTTTGGTTTCCCTCTGCGATCGCTGACAGGTTTGGAGCAATAAAAGAGGTCAGATTTAAGAAATCAAAGACATAAGGCCAAATGTCTCGCACTACTGAGGTAAAAAAGAACCGAAACATGTCCCAACCATTGATAAGTTTACTGCTAGAAGTGGCTTTGCCGTCTAGAGAAACGAGCAAGGAAACGGATTGACCTGCCTGTCTGAGTTGTCGGGCCATTTCAAAGGCGATTGGCGCGCCTAGAGACCAGCCGCCCAAGGCATAGGGGCCTTCTGACCGAACTTTCCGTACGGCTGCGATATAGCGAGCGGCCATTTCTTCAATCGAATTCAAAGGTTGCTCTTTCCTTGCGATTCCCATCGATTGTAGCCCATAAAAAGGTTGTTCTTTACCTAAGAGAAAGGCTAGTTCGTAGTAGGGAAAGACTACACCTGCATGAGGATGAATGCAGAAGAAAGGGGTCTTGCTGCCATGGGGTTGGATGGGAACTAGGCAAGATAACGATCGCCGCGCCCGGGCCGCTGCTTTTGCCTTTTGTCTGGCCATTTCTTCTGGCGAAAGACCGCGAGAACTTGCTGTTTTTTCTGTCACGACGCGATTCATCATTTTGGGCTTCATTCTAACGAACTGGCAACTGAGTTAGAGAACCGTGCAAACGTCCTGACATTACTTTGAATGGCCTTATCTATTGATATTGAATCTAGCAGCCGCATTTCACGGTTAACGGGCCAAAGGTAGTCAAGTTCGCTAGTTAATTGTCGCATGGAAGAGGCTAAGCGCTGGTGTTTTTTGAAGGTCAGATAGAATCCTTCATGTTCGCGACATAAAGATCGCTCCATCCAGTTAAGGGCATCTGGTGCTGACAGGCCAAAACTAGGGGTCTGAAGCAACCGATAGACGAAGAGCATAAACAAACGATCGTTACCAAAATAGTTCCCGTGAAGTCCACTAGCCAGACCGCTAACTAAATTAATACCTCGTTGTAGAAGATAAGTCATAATATTGACTAGGAATTTTTCTGCTACTGTGGGCTGGGGGAATTCTTTGTAAGCATCTCGCGCGAGGGTCTGGGATGTGGTCACATGAAAAGATTCGTCTAAAAAATGGTAGCGCGCGATTGCGGTTGGTGCTGGGATTTCCTCTCCCTGTTTTTGGAGATACTGAAAGTACAAAGAATGGCGATGTTCTTGGATCTTTGTTAACACGTTAGCCATGTAACGCCATAGGTAGAAGTAAGAGGCTAACAGAGGCGTACTCCCAAAACATACGGTAAAAAACTCCAGCAAGGGTTCGCTGCCTAAAAATAGCCGACTCCAGCCGCTTGTTGGTACCGAAATTGGTTTGCCTTGCTGCTCTAATTCCAGAAAATATCGGGAATAGAAGCGCTCTTGGCCTTTGAACATCATTTTCGCTACGAAGCGGAGGGCGCGCTCTTGGGAGCTCGCAAAAGGAGAACGAGCGAGATCGCCCTTCCACAAATTTCCTTGGCGACCTTTTCGCGATCGCGCCTCCCCGGCGACATCCTTTTGCTTGAGAAAGCGGCTAAACACTTTCGTGCCCAGCAAAGTCATACTTGTCTCGCGACCTATCTTTTGAAACGCACGAATATGCTCCCGCTCTTGGTCTGTTTCTAGATCTAGTTCCAGGCAGAGGGTTTCGTAATTTCCTGCTGCGGCAAAAACTCCTGCAGTAATTTGATTGAAGAGAATCGTATTGGTTTCCGAGGAAGCCGTGCCGTAATAGAAGATAATCCAATACAGGTGATTTAGTGCCAGCTTTTGGGACTCAGAAGCTGCCTCGTACAGCGGCGTGCCGTACAAAATGGAAAACTCTGGTTCGCTCCAAAGGCGATCGCGGTTGCTGTTGTAGTCGAATTTTTTTTGTAGTTGTTTGATGCGCTCCGTGTAATCGGAATTTTTGTTATTTCGATAAGTTGTATCGACGACCTTGGCCGTTCTTTTCCCAGCCTCTGTCAAGGGCCGATCCGCTTCTTCTAAGGTCTGGTATGGGGTTTGAGCTATCGGCATCATTCGTTCTCCAAAAACAGAATAATCGTCTTCAATTTCTAGACCTTCGAGCGCACTTCGCTGGCTAAGTGTGCTGTTAATAACTCAATGGTGGGATAGTCGTAGAGTACAGTTGGGTCGAATTCCCGTTCCAACCATTCTTCGAGATCTCCGGTCATGGCAACGGCAGCGGAGGAGTCGAGATCGTAGCGAGCGAAAGGGATTGTTTCGTCAATCTCATCTGCTTCGATGTCTAGCATTTCTGCCAGATAGGCGACTAACCATGCTTGAATTTCAGCCGCACTCAGGCATGCTGTGGCAGTTCCATCTTGGCCCTTGAGATTGTTACCTTCTACAGCGACAGGCATTGAATTTACGTCAAAATTATGGATGTCCATTGGTTAAAAAATATCCTCCATTTTTAGGTCGCTCTTCTCGGGGTTAGTGCCATTGTCCAGCCAATATCGCTGTCGTTGAAAGGGATAGGTCGGCAATTCCAGGCGATCGCGGACATAATCTTTGTCAACAGCCGACCAATCTACCGGCAAGCCGCGAACGTATAATTCCCCTAAAGTCTGAAGAATTTGCTGCCAAGGAGATTGACCCGCAGCCACGGTGGAAAGCCAAGTTAGCGCTATACCGCTTGCACGATCGCCTGCGAATTCCCACAGGTTAGTAGGCTGGGGACTGATTTCGATAAAGAGATCGTATCCCGCGGCCACAAGGGTTTTAATGCTAGGAATCAATTGGGCTGAAAGTGAGGGATAACTTGCTGCTACAAGGGTTGCGCTCGCCATTCGATCTCCCTCCTTCCCGACCTCCTCCTCATTCCTGCTCTTTGCCCCCTCTCCCCCAGCGTCCTCCAGGGTGGATGCGATCGCCATTTCAAGGCTTAATTTGCCGCTGGTGCAAGCCGCTACATATTCCCCTACGCCATTGCCGATCGCTGCCTTTGGAAGAATGCCCCAAGATTGCCACAGTTGGGCTAGAGCATACTGGAAAGCAAAAAGGGCCAGTCGAGTCCATCGAGAATCTCTAGAGTCTAGATCTGAATCGAGGATGTTGACTAAGGACTTCTCCGTCTCGAATCCCCCGATTCGGGCGCAGCGATCGACGGACGCTCGGAAAGTAGACTCGGTTGCGTATAACTGGCATCCCCTGCTGAGGCGATCGCGACTTTCAGAAGGAAAGACAAACGCGATTTTGCGGCGCTTTTTGCGGCCGACTCGCCCGCTTGTCGCGCCCGCTGTTTCCCGATCGCGGCTAAAATCGGTCAGCTTCTGGCGCAGTTGTGCGGTAGATGCGGCAACTGCAGCGAGACGATACTCAAAATGCGATCGCCCGGTATTTACGGTAAAGCACATATCCGCCAGGCTAGCCTCCGGATGGGATGCCAAATAACTCTCATAGCGCCCTGCTAACTCTTGCAATGCGGCTGGCGTTTTCGCCGATAGAGCCAAAATATGCAGCGAGCGATCGCTAGACCTTTCAATTTTCAAGGACTTGGGGGATTCTGCCACCACCAGATGGCAGTTAGTTCCCCCAAAGCCAAAGGCGCTGACTCCGGCAAAGCGAGGTTTGCTGCTAGGAGACCAATCTTGGGGAGCCTTGGGAATAGCAAATGGGGTTCCTGCTAGGGAAATATAGGGATTGAGCTGCTGCAAGTGCAGGTGGGGGGGAATTTCCCCTTGTTGCAAGGAAAGGATTGTTTTGATTAAACTAGCAATCCCTGCGGCTGATTCTAAATGACCGATATTGGTCTTCACCGAACCGATCCAACAGGGGAGATCGCCTTCCCTACCTTGCATCAATACGGCTTTTAGGGCTTTGACTTCGATCGCGTCGCCCAAGGTTGTGCCAGTCCCTTGCGCCTCTACATAGCTAATTTCTGCCGGTTGCACCCCGGCATTTTCGAGGGCTTGACGGATCGCTGCTTCCTGGGAATGTCTGTTTGGAGCCGTCAGTCCGTTGCTGGTGCCATCTTGGTTTGTTGCCGAACCCCTAACGATCGCCAGAATTCGATCGCGATCGCGCAAGGCATCCTCAAGGCGCTTGAGAACCACCATCCCGCATCCCTCGCCGCGAACGTAACCGTCTGCAAGAGCATCAAAAGTTTTACAGCGACCGCCTGCAGATAGCAGTCCGGCTTTAGATAGAGCGATCGTTACCCCCGGACGCACCATCACGTTTGTGCCGCCGGCGAGGCAAAGATCGGACTCTCTCAGGCGCAAGCTTTGGCAGGCTAAGTGAACTGACACTAGAGAGGAAGAGCAAGCCGTGTCCACGGTCATGCTCGGCCCTCGCAGATCGAGCAGGAAAGATAAACGGTTGGCGGCAATAGAGTTTGAAGTGCCAATGCTGCTATAGGGATCGATGTTCGACGGGTCGTAACAGACTTGTTTGTGGTAGTCGTAGCTGCCGATGCCGAGAAAGACACCTGTTTTGCTCCCAGCGAGTTTGTCTGGTGCCAGTCCTGCATTTTCGAGGGCTTCCCAGCCGACTTCCAAAACCAATCTTTGCTGGGGATCCATTTGTTTGGCTTCGCCGGGGGTAATGCCGAAGAAATCGGCGTCTAACCCATCAACGCGATCGAGAAATCCACCCCAGCGGCTATTTGCTTTTCCCGGTGTTGACGGTTCTGGGTCGTAGAAGTCTTTGATGTCCCACCTGTCTGGGGGGACTTCGGCGATCGCATCGACCCCCTCGCGGAGCAACTGCCAGAATTCTGCTGGGTTTTTCGCTTTGGGAAATCTACAGCCGAGACCAACGATTGCGATCGGTTCCATTGCCAAGCTTTTTTTCCTCCTATCGCGTTAACGAGCGATCGCTACCGGCCTCTTTTGCCGGGTTTGGGATATTTCTTGAAAAGATTGATAGCGATTTTCTAGCGATCGCTAATCTGAGAATTTTGCGGTTCCATCGTTCGAGCTTTTTTACCCTATCGAAAGGTGGATTTCAGGCAGGCATCTCAATATTCGGATGCGTTAAAAATTGAGATCCCCCTGGCTGATACCGTCCGAACGATCGTTTAGCTTGCAGCCAAATGCTCGGACACACTTTTGATGGTCGGATAATCGTAGAGCAGCGTAGAATCGAGATTGCATCCCAACCATTCTTCTAAGTCGCCTACGAGACCCACGGTGGTTGCCGAATCCAAGCCGTAGCGTTCAAATGGAGTCGTGACATCCACTTCATCCTTATCCATTTCTAGGAGATCGGCCAAGTAGGAAATTAACCAGTCTTCAATTTTTTCTGCCGCAGAACGCTGCTGGCCTGCGGAATTGTCCTGGGAAACAACAGACATCTCCGCGAGTTCGAGATCTTGAACTTCCATCATTTTCAACCTCCTTTTATAGCTGCAATTATCGCGAGAAATGCGATCTCGTTTTGTTAAACAGCTGACTTTTTGGCAGCGATCGCGCTTTTTGTTGGTTTCTTCACGTCCCAGACTAGTCCGAGTTTTTCCAAGGTGCGAATCACCCAAGCTCCTAAGTCAAGTTGCCACCACTCTAAACCAAAGATGGCCGAGTTGGGGAAAGCATGGTGATTGTTGTGCCAGGATTCTCCCCACGTCAGTAAGGCCGTCCAAATGTTATTCCGACTTTCCTCGCGAGTCTCGAAGGAACGATGGCCAAGAATATGAGCGAGAGAACCAATGTACCAAAAACAGTGATGAACGACGAACATTCGTACCATTCCTCCCCACAGAAAACCTTGGACGACCCCGACCCAAGTTCCGGCGAGAAGACCGCCAAGAGCGGAGGGAATTGCCAGACCGAGAATAACCCACGCGAGATACTGCTGGTTGACTTTGACGATCGCCGGATCTCGCAACAAGTCTTTGGCAAACAGGGCAGAATTCGTAATTTTGGCATTCATCATCCAGCCTAGATGGGAATGCCACAGTCCGTGCAGTTGACCCAGACTTTCTCCTTCGTAGATGTAGGGCGAATGAGGATCGCCTGGGCGATCGCTGTATTGGTGGTGGCGTCGATGAGTCGCCACCCAATTAATTAGCGGTCCTTGAACCGCCATCGAGCCGAGGATGGCGAGGATAACCCGCAATCCAGGTTGGGTCTCGAATGTTTTGTGGGCGAAATGTCGGTGAAACCCTACGGTTACTCCGATATAAGTCAAAACATACATCCCCGCGAACAGTCCTAACTCTACCCTGCCAATGCCGCATTGCCAGCCGAGTACCAATGCGGCAATCGTCCCTGCAAAAGGGACCGCGATCGTTGCCAATGCAAAGTAGCGCTGCAACCGTTGCCAGCGATCGTTCGCGATCTCGATTCGCGATTGACTGGGTGAAAGCTTCTTTGAGACTGATTTGGTGCTGCTTTCTAACTGTATTGACATCGGTCTCTCCAAGTTTCAAAATATCAGGATTTTGAGGACGCGACAGGTTGGCGTTTCTACGGGCGATCGCAGTCGGATGTAGAAATTTCCAAAATATTATAGTCCTGTTGCTGTTGCTGTTGCTGTTTCGCGGCGATCGTTTCCGGCGTCGGCATTCGCACGTTCCAAACCCAGCCGCAGCGCTCTAGAAACCGCACGAACCAACCGCCGAGATCGATTTGCCACCACTCAAAGCAATTGCTAGCGGCGAAGGGAAAGGCATGATGGTTATTGTGCCAAGCGCCACCGATGCTTGGAAGGGCCAGCCAGACGTTGTTGGTACTGCGATCGCCGCTCTCCAACGGGCGCTTGCCATAGACGTGAGCCATCGAGTTGATGCCCCAAACCACGTGATGGACGAGCATGACGCGGACTAGTCCCCCCCAGAGAAATCCTTGCACTGCCCCGATCCAGGCCTGGGTTGCCAGTCCTCCCACCCCAGTCGGAATCGCCAAACCCAGCAGTACCCATACCGGGTAAAACCGATCGAGCTTGGCGATCGTCGGGTCTCGCAGCAAATCCTTAGCATAGAGGGCGGGATTGCTCATTTCGCTGTCAAACAGCCAGCCGATATGAGCGTGCCACAGTCCGCGCAGCCAGCCAAAGTCCTTTCCTGCGTCGAGATTGGGCGAATGAGGATCGCCGGGGCGATCGCTGTATTGATGGTGCCTTCGATGGTGAGAGACCCAGTAAATCAAGGGGCCTTGTGCGGCCATCGATCCCAGTACGGCAAGCAAAACGCGGGTCGGCAGATTGGCTTTGAAAGCGCCGTGGGAGAAGTAGCGATGAAAGCCGACTTCCACTCCCACCATTGTTAAGGCATACAGGCTGACCGAAAGGATCGCCGTCGCGGTACTAATGCCCCAAACCCAAAGGGAGCCAACGGCGATCGCCGAGCCGACCGTAGGAATTAAAACATTAGCCCAAGCCAAGCGCCGTTGCAGTTTTTTGAGGTAGCTGCTGGTGATGGTTATCTTTTGCTTTGCGGGGGAACTGGCAAGAGGATCGAATCGGGATTTGCTCTCTAACTGATTCAAAATGCTTTCACTCCTGTCGTTGAATCTTGGAGATCTTGCTCCTATCAGGACGGATCGGTGCCGTACATTATCCTTGGGCATTCGCTAACTAGTTGGGTAATGCCTCCTCTAACAGCTTCAAAGTTCCTGCTAAAAACTCTAACCGACAAGCATAGCGCATTATTTTGCCGCTGGAAGTTTTGGGAATGCTGCCGGGCATCACTAGGGCGATCGCGTAAGCCTGGAGTTCGCATTCCACCGCCAAAGCCTGGCGAATATCGGCGATCGTTTCCCGAATATCTAACTTTCTCAGATAGCTCCTTTCGACTTCAAAGGCGATCGCTAGTCGCTCTTCACCTTTCACTTCCACGGTAAATGCTGCCCCACAACCGGGGCGCAACGCCGGATTGCTTTTTTCCACAGTCAGTTCGATATCTTGGGGATAATGGTTGCGACCCCGCACAATAATGACATCCTTGAGCCGACCCGTAACAAATAATTCGCCATCTTGGCAGAATCCCAAATCTCCCGTCCGCAAAAACGGACCTTCGCCCGTATCTGCTAGATAGGCATGAAACGTTTGGGCGGTTGCCTCCGGTTTTTCCCAATAGCCTTTCGCCACGCTCAAACTAGATACCCAAATCTCTCCCACCTGCGAGTCTGCCTGCTTGGTTAAGGATTCTGGGTCGGCGATCGCAATTTGACCGTCCAACCAGGTATGACCACAGCTCGCAATTTGCACCGCATCTTGTGGCTCTTTAGCTGTTATTGCTCGGTTTTGCTCTAAGGCTGCCCGATCCGCAGCCCGCACGATGGGGGGCTCGCTTTTCCATCCTCCAGTCGTAAATAACGTGCTCTCTGCCATCCCATAACAGGGATAAAATGCTTCTTGGCGAAAGCCACAAGGGGCAAAGGTGGCGGCGAAGCGATCGAGGGTTTCTGCCCGCACGGGTTCGGCTCCGGAAAAGGCTAGATCCCAACGACTCAAGTCCAGGGTCGATCGCTGTTCTGGCTTAATCTTGCGAACGCACAGGTCGTAGGCAAAGTTAGGTCCGCCGCTGGTGGTGGCTCGATAGTCTGAAATAGCTTTTAGCCAGCGGATCGGTCTTTGCAGAAAAGCTACTGGCGACATGAGAATGCAAGGGATTCCCAAATACAGAGGCTGAAGCACGTTACCGATCAGCCCCATATCGTGGAAAGTGGGCAACCAACCGACGAAAATCGTTTCGGCGCTATGTCCGAAAGCTCGCGCGATCGCTTCCTCGTTATGCAAGAGATTGCCGTGAGATACCATCACCCCTTTTGGGGTTCCCGTGGAGCCGGAGGTGTACTGAAGCAATGCCAAGGTATCACAGCCGATCGCGCTTGTTTCCTGCCAGTCTAAGTTTCTTTCCCGGATAATGCGATCGCTACTCAGGCAGCACAACGATCCCAATTCTGGAGTCTCGGCAAACCGCCCCTCTATCTTCGCCAACTCCGATGCGACGCTTAGGGCTACCTTCGCTTTCGCATCAGCCGCGATCGCCTTCAACCTGGACATTTTTTGATTGCGCCGGGGTGGATAAGCGGGAACTGCTACCACCCCAGCGTACAGACAGCCAAAAAAAGCAGCGATAAATTCCAAGCCGGGGGGATACAACAGCAAGGCTCTTTCTCCGGTTGCCCCCAACCCTTGCAATTCACTGGCGATCGCTCGTGCTTGTCTGTCTAATTCTCCATAGGTCAGGCTGTTTGCGGCTGTTTCTCCATTTTCTAAAAATCTATAAGCGATGCGATCGCCTTGTTTTTGCGCTCTGTCGCGCAGCACTGTGACTAAAGTCTGATGAGTTGTTGCTGTTAACATCTTCAACCTAAAACTTTTTCTTCCTATTTGACTAGACCTTGGACGCAATCAAGATGCTTCAACATTTATTGTCTAGGCGAACAACCTCTCAAAAGCTTATGGAGATTGCGTTCGATCCGAACCCGAACGGGAGAAAGCGGTGAGTGTTTTGAGTTGTGGTAGCGTCTGTTTTTGATTGTAAAAGTATCAGGAGAGTTTGGGCCACATCTGGACTGAATTTTCGCCAAAGTCTCACTATGACAACCCATTAACTGTCCTGCAACCGGCAACTCGCGGCCCCGACGGCCAGTCATGTAATTCAGGTTGCAAAGAAAAATGAAAGTCTAAATTAAGTCTTATTAGACTATTTTGCAGCCTCCAATCGCAAAAAAGAGAAATTATTTTTGTTTGGAACATCTTTCTCTCGATTGGGTCTAATTTCTTAACAGCACGAGTTTTTTTGGAGAAGGTTCTCAATGTTAAAGTTAAATCGTTGGAAAGCGGCCACTGCACTATTTTTAACGTTTGGAATGAATGCAAGCGCGATCGCTCCCTTTATTGCCCCCATGCTTGCTCCGGCACCGGCCGTCGCGCAAAGTAACCGTTTTTCCGATGTCTCTAGCAACTATTGGGCAGCCAATTTCATTAACGCTTTGGTCAATCGCGGCGTAATTGCCGGATTCCCCGATGGGACATTTAGACCGAATGCACCCGTGACCCGCGCCCAATTTTCCTCCATGTTGCAAGGGGCCTTTAACAAGGCTAAAGTTCGGGGAGCTGTCAACTTTATCGATGTTCCCGCCAATCACTGGGCAACTTCATCCATCGATAATTCTTACGAAACAGGATTCCTCTCCGGCTATCCTGGCGGTATCTTCCGCCCCGAACAAAACATTCCACGCGAACAAGTCTTGGTCTCCCTCGCCAATGGACTGGACTATCGCAACAGCCAATCTGTTAACCAAGTTCTGAGTTTCTATAACGACTCCTCCAACATTTCCGGCTATGCTCGTCCCTCTGTCGCAGCGGCAACGGAAGCGAAAATGGTGGTGAACTATCCCATCCTCCAAAGCCTCAACCCCACCCGCAATGCGACGCGCGCGGAAGTTGCAGCGTTTATTTACCAAGCTCTCGTGAGCAACGGTAGCGCCTCGCCTGTGGCCTCGTCCTACATTGTCGATCCCACGCCGATCGCCACTGAGTTCCGCATTCCAGCGGGAACTTCCATTCCCGTCACCTACGCACAGGACAAAATACTGTTAATGAAGGAAGAAACTCTCCCCGTCACCCTCACTGTGGCCACGAATATCACCACGGCTGACGGACAATTGCTGATTCCAAAAGACAGCAAGGTGGTTGGCGAACTTCGCCCCGCCGCTGATGGAACGCAGTTTGCCGCGCAGCAGTTGTGGTTCCCGAACGGCGAACGGCAAAACTTTAAAGCAACGTCTCAAGTCATCAACGACACGGAAACCGTGCGTCAGGGGAGTGCAGCGTTGAACTTGGTGAAGAATGCTGCAATTGGTTCGGCCGCAGCCGCCGCCATTTCCGGAGTCACAGGCGATCGCACGATTACGGCGGGTGAAGTTCTCATCGGTACGGGAGTCGGCGCTTTAACCAGCTTGATCCAGCGGTTCATCGGTCAGAATCGCGTCGATCTCATCGTGGTCGAACCGAACACCGATCTCAACCTTACCTTGGGCGAAGATTTGGTGGTCAGCACCCGATAAATCAACTTTTTAACTCTCTCTCCTTTCTATTTCTCTCTCCCTCTCCTCCATTGCGTTTTGCACGATTGGCACGGTGGGGGGGAGTTTTTTATTGTCCCGTTGGCTCGGCCGCTTCGAGCAATCGCACAATTTCAAAGTCGCCAACGTCACGCGCTAAATCTAATGCCGTCTTTCCCTCTGGATCTTTCGCGTTAACTTCCGCACCAAATCGAAGTAAGAGCGCGATCGCTATTCGACAAGCTGTTGTGGCAATTTCAGACGATGGACTCTGGGTAACGTGGTGCATCAGAGCAGTCCACCCTTCGCGATCGCGAGCATTAACATCCGCACCCGCTTCCAAAAGCAACAAGCAAACTCGGACAGACTCTTCGCACGCAACCATACAGTCTTCTTCGTCATAGGTTACTGGCACCGCCATGAGGGGAGTATGGCCATCTTCGGCCATGCCTTTATTGGGATCGGCTCCTGCTTCGAGCAACAGTTGTACAGTTTCAGTATCGTGCCAACGGACTGCCCAAAAAAGAGGCGTACAGCAACTATTGTCAAAACCGCTGACATCAACGCCAGTCGCAAAAATTTCTCGAACGCGATCTCGATCGCAACCCATGACGGCATTGCTTAACGAGATCGCTGAAGGGTCGGCCTCATCAGCAATTTTCCGCAAGCGAATTCCTTCCGGTAGCTCTTCCTTCGCCGCTGGACGCAGTTCGGGATTGGTTAGCGGATAGAGATAGTTAACAACTTCTTCATGACCCTCGAATGCCGCTCCGAAAAGGGCGCAGTCAAAATGATTTGTTTCAATAGCGCTAACATCTGCCCCTGCTTCTACAAGAACTTTAACGATTTCAAGACATCCTTCTCGTGCAGCCAGCGTTAAAGTACTAACTTGATAAAAAAAAACTTCTTGTGGGGATGTGGTTGACATCTGCTCCTGCTGCGACAAGTGCCTTCACGATATCGAGATGGCTTTGAGCGACCGCCACGCGCAACGCAGTTCCTTCTAGCGGAACCGTATAATTTTCTTGTCTTCGCGGTGGTCGATTGACATCTATTCCCGAATCAATGAGAAGCCGAACAATTTCTAGGTTGCCTTTTTTCGCAGCCTCAAGCAATCCAAATTTTCCTTCATCGCTTTTGATGTTAGCCCTAGCGGTGATGAGTTCGCGCGCCTTAGCAAGATTATTGGTCTGGATTGCTTCCAAGAGAGACATAAAAGAAAAGCCTATTTTTAGGCGGACAAAACATTTAAATCTAACACTCAAAAGCTTTTGGAGATAGACTTATTGACTGCTAGCGAAGCTCATAAGAGTGCAAGTATTTAACATAACGTACACCATGAAAATCGAACGAGTTTGGTCGGAATATAGAAGCAGCATCAAATCTTTCTTGCACTCTAAAGTATCTGATGCGACCGAAGTTGACGATCTGCTTCAAGAGATCTTGATAAAGACATACGAAAAGCTTCATACAGTCAAGAACGAAGCGAGTGTTAAAGCCTGGCTATTCCAGATCGCCAATAACGCGATCGCCGATTTTTATCGGAGGAGAGCTAGAGCCAAAGACTTCAATCCTAACGATCTTTACGATCTTTGGTACTCCAAAGGAGATCGGAGTATCCAAGAGGAACTATCGCGATGTGTAGAGCCGTTTATTCGAGCGCTGCCAGAGGATTCGGCGCAACTGCTTACAGCCATTGAACTGGAAGGTCGCTCTCAGAAAGAATATGCCAAGGCGATTGGGGCGAACTACTCCACGCTAAAATCGCGAGTTCAGAAGGCCCGGATGCAATTACGAAGCTTGTTTGAAGAATGTTGCCACTTCACACTGGATCGATCGGGACATCTTGTGGAATACGAGCCAAAATCAGATTGTTACAAGGATTGCTGAGTTTTTTTCGTCTTTTTCGATCGAACCTCGTCTTACAGATAGAGACACTTAAAGATGAGGTTCAATGCATCATGAAGGTTGTTAGCTTTAAAATTTGTCCTTTTGTCCAACGGGTAACGGCTCTGCTGGAAGCAAAAAAGATGCCCTATGAAATTGAATATATTAGCCTTGGCGACAAGCCACAGTGGTTTTTAGACATATCGCCGAACGGTCAGGTTCCGGTATTAATTACTGACACGGGTGTTCCCTTGTTCGAGTCAGATGCCATCGTTGAGTATCTCAATGAGATCCAACCTTCCCTGGACGCAAATCTATCTGCCGAGCAACGCGCTGTTAACCGTGCCTGGAGTTATCAGGCGACAAAGAACTATCTTGTGCAGTGTAGTGCCATGAGAAGTGCCGATGAAGCAACCTTAACGGAACGCGCGCAGAAGCTGAGTGGGGTTTTTGACAAAGTAGAGAAAGTGTTGGGAGATGGGCCGTTCTTCAATGGCGAATCCATTGGCAACGTGGATGTTGCGTGGTTAACCCTCCTGCATCGAGCCGATATCATTAGTCGCCATACTTGCTACGATTTTCTGACTGACTACCCCAAAGTCAAAGCTTGGCAATCAGCGTTGATGAGTAGCGGTCTGGCAACGAAGTCTGTCGCGGAGGATTTTGAGGAGGCTTTCACCGGCTTTTACTTATCGAAGAAAACTTATCTAGGTCGTGGAAAAAACGGCAAGAACACGCTGGATGCAGAGTGTAGCCGTGGCGCGTGTTGCTAATTACAGAGCGGGGGTTTGGGTAGCCATCGATACTGGAGGCAATCTCTCAATCCGAGTCATGGGTTTTTTTCGTCAAACCTATACTCAACCCCCGCACGTCCAAGACGGAGCAATCGTGAAGGACAGCTTGAGAGATTAACCCGACTCTCTCTATACAAGTTGGCAACTGCCAAACCTTGGATACAGCAACTCTTTCATCTCAAGTTATGGCAATTTGTGATGAAGAGCTAAAATTTTCCTTTTCTGGATGGGAACATTAGAAGGGAGACTTAATGCGAGTCTCCCCAACCTTCCAGAAGAAGTTATGACTAGCAATACAATCGCTCTTTCAGGCTACCAAATTGCAGAACAAATTTATGAAGGCTCCCGCACACTCGTTTATCGAGGAATGCGAGAAACGGATAGCCAAACCGCGATTGTCAAAGTTCTGCGAAATCCCCATCCTCACTTTAGGGAATTAGTCCAATTCCGCAACCAATACATCATTACCCGCCATTTAGACTCTCCCTATATCGTTCGTCCCCTCGCCCTCGAACGCTATGGGAATGGGTATGCTCTGGTGATGCCCGATGAAGGCGCGATCGCCCTTGGGGACTATTGGCAGCAATCCGACCGAAACCTCTCTCTGTTCCTCAACGTTGCCCTTCAACTGGCCGAAGCGCTGCATTACCTGGGGCAACAGCGAATTATCCACAAGGACATCAAACCGGCCAACATCCTCCTTTGCCACGAAACTCAGCAAGTCAAACTGATTGACTTTTCCATCTCTTCCCTTCTCCCCAAAGAAACCCAACAACTCATCAACCCCAACATTCTTGAAGGAACCCTTGCTTACATTTCCCCCGAACAAACGGGAAGGATGAATCGAGGGATTGATTACCGGACTGACTTTTATTCCCTCGGTGTGACCTTCTACGAACTACTGACAGGAGAACTCCCCTTTCAGGTCGATGATCCAATGGAGTTAGTGCATTGTCACATTGCCAAATCTCCTCCAACTTTAAGGAGACGTGAAGACATTCCCAAAGTTCTCTCGAACATTGTCATGAAGCTAATGGCGAAAAATGCAGAAGACCGCTATCAAGGAGCGTTGGGTTTAAAACACGACCTCGAAAAATGCCAACACCAATGGGAAATGTTGGGAGCCATTGAGATGTTCTTATTGGGAGAGCGAGATCTCTGCGATCGCTTCCTGATTCCCGAAAAGCTCTACGGACGGGAACATGACATTACTCAACTCCTAGCTGCCTTCGAGCGAGTTGCTGAAGGAACAAGCGAGATGATGATGGTTGCTGGATTTTCCGGGATCGGAAAAACGGCTGTCGTCAACGAAGTTCACAAACCCATTGTTAAAAATTGCGGTTACTTCATCAAAGGCAAATTCGACCAATTCAACCGCAACATTCCCTTTAGTGCTTTTGTGCAAGCTTTTCGTAACTTAATGGGGCAAATCCTCAGCGAATCCGATCCCAAATTAGCGGACTGGAAAACCAAAATCCTGGAAGCAGTGGGAAATAACGGACAAGTTCTCATTGATGTGATTCCCGAACTCGAAACAGTTATTGGCAAACAACCGAACGCTCCAGCACTTTCTGGAAGTGCCGCCCAAAACCGCTTTAACTTACTCTTTGAGAAATTTATTGCCGTCTTCACTACAAAAGAACATCCTTTGGCAATCTTTTTAGACGACTTGCAATGGGCAGATTCCGCATCGTTAAACCTGATGAAGGTGTTGATGGGGGATAACCAAACGGGTTATTTGCTGGTGTTGGGAGCCTATCGGGATAACGAAGTCTTTCCCGCCCATCCTCTGATGTTGACCTTAGCAGAATTGGCTCAACAAGAAGCAGAAGTTTCCACAATTACCCTTTCTCCGCTATCCGTACATCATATCAATCAGCTCATCGCAGAAACCCTCAGTTGCCAAGCCGAACAATCTCAACCATTAACAGAATTGGTTTATCAAAAGACTCAAGGAAATCCCTTTTTCACGACGCAGTTTTTGAAGGGATTATATGAAGATGGATTGATTTCGTTCAACCCCAATTTGGGATATTGGGAATGCGATCTAGTAAAAGTGCAAGATGCGTCTCTCACCGATGATGTCGTAGAATTTATGGCAGGACGGTTGCAGAAATTATCAGAAGCCACCCAGAAAGTCTTAAAGTTAGCCGCTTGTATTGGGAACCAGTTCGAGTTAGAAACCTTAGCAATTGTATGTGAGGAAGAGCGCGAAGAGATCGCCTCAAATATTTGGGGAGCATTACAAGAGGGATTAATCCTCCCGATTAGCGAAGCCTATAAATTTTTCCAAGGAAATATCGAAGAGGTAAGGAATCAGACAGTTCCTGTGGGCTATCGCTTTCTACACGATCGTGTCCAACAAGCTGCTTATTCTTTAATTCCTGAAGAACAAAAACAAACCACTCATCTGAAAATTGGCCAGTTGTTACTCGGCAGTACCCCAGAACATCAGCTCAAGACCAGAATTTTCGATATTGTGAATCAACTAAATGCCGGTCGAGGTTTAATTTCGGACCCAACAGAACGAGAGAATTTAGCGACTTTGAATTTAACTGCCGGACAAAAGGCACTAAGCAAAGTTGCTTATCAAGGGGCTTTTAATTACTTTCAAGTGGGCATTCATTGTCTCCAAAATAATTGCTGGCAAACGCAGTATACGTTAACCTTGTCTTTGTATGAATTGGCTGCAGAATCTGCTTATCTAATTACAGATTTTGCAAAAATGAAAGAATTCGTTGACATAGTTAGAAAAAAAGCAAAAAAACTTTTAGATACAATCAAGGTCTGCGAAGTTATGATTTTGGGATTGACTGCTCAGAGTCAACCTCAACAGGCAATTAAGACGGCATTGCCAGTATTGCAAGCATTAGGAACCAAGTTACCCGAAACCCCTAAGATGCAGCAAGTTTTACTCGGATATCTGGCCGCAAAACTATCGTTGATGGGCAAAAAACCTTCTGACATTACCAAATTTTCTAGGATGGAAAATCTTGCAAGCCAAGCTGTTATGAGAATTTTGGTAAAGTTGACCTCTGCGGCCGTATTTTGCCAGCCTAAATTGGTTCCTTTAATCGGGTTTAAGTTGGTTGAATTGTCAGCCAAGTATGGCAATGCATCGGAATCGAGTTACGGCTATGCTATGTATGGCGGATTCATTCTCTGTGGATTGCTGAATCAACAAGAATTAGGCTACCAGTTTGCACAATCGGCTTTAAAATTATGGTCTGAGGGAAACAGCCAATATTTGACTACTAAAGTTCTATTTATGGTCAATTGTGGTAGTACTCACTGGAAAAACCATTTCAACCAAACCTTAGAACCTCTAAAAGAGGCTTATCTAAGCGGTCTGGAAACGGGAGACATTGAATATATGGGATATGCAGCCTGTATTTATTGTCTCTATGCTTATTTGACGGGAGCGGAGTTGAACGCCCTCAAACAGGAGATGCAGAAATATGGCGAGGCCGTCAAGAAAAATAAACAAGAACTGCCTTTCTATCAGGTGCAAATTTCTTATCAAGCGGTCTTAAATTTGCTAGGCAATAGCGATAGACCCTGGCATTTATCGGGTGAGGCATATAATCAAGTCGAAATGGCTGCAATTCACCAGCAAGCTAACGATTGTACGACACTGCAATTTGCCTATTTCCACGCCACCCTGTTGGGGTATTTATTTGAACAGTACGATCTTGCAAAAGAAGGTATTTTAGGTTTTTTAGACAATGCCGATCCTTCGACCGCTTTTATGGCAAAGACACCTGTTTTCCATTTTTACGAGTCTTTGATTTATGTAGCGGTTTATCCAATGGTTTCCCGTTCGGAGAAAAAACGCTTGCTTGCAAAGGTTACCCGCAATCAAAAGAAGATTACAAAATGGGCGCGATTTGCTCCGATGAATTACCAGCATAAATACGATTTAGTAGAAGCAGAAAGGCATCGGGTTTTAGGCAGACAAACGGATGTTATAGAGATGTACGATCGCGCGATCGCCGGAGCTAAAGCCAACGAATACATTCAAGAAGAAGCCCTCGCCAACGAACTCGCTGCCAAATTCTATCTCGAATGGGGGAAAGAAAAAATTGCAGCGACCTATATGCAAGAAGCCTACTACGGCTATGCCCGTTGGGGAGCAAAAGCCAAAACCGACCATCTCGAACAAACTTATCCCCAACTCCTAACCCCTATCCTCCAACAGCAGCGGGTTGAGTTTAATCCCATCACCAGTCTGGAGAGTTTAACTCAAACCCTCTCGGCAACCCAACAAAGCTACACCTCAAGCAGCACCAATCTCTCCGAGGCGCTCGATTTTGCTTCCGTTCTCCAAGCGGGTCAAGCTCTTTCACATACGATTGAGCTTGACCCACTCTTGGATAATATTGTCCGGATTATTTTGACCAATGCGGGGGCGCAAAAAGTTGCCTTGCTCATTCCTCAAGAAGAACAATGGCAACTGCGGGCGATCGCCCAACTCAATCGCGAAGGGTCAATCGAAACGAGTACGGAATTACAACCTCTCACTGCCGAAAGCCCTCTCCCCATTCGACTGGTTCGATACGTCAAAAATACTCAACAACCCGTCCTCATTAACGAAGCCAAAACCGAGATTTCGGGCATTCTCAAAGGCTATCTGTTCAAACATCAACCCCAAAGCGTTTTCTGCGCGCCCCTACTCAATCAAAACAAGCTCGTTGCCATTTTGTATCTGGAACATCCCACCACTCAAGGGGTTTTCACGTCCAATCGTCAGACCATTGTGCAATTCCTCTGCTCTCAAGCCGCGATCGCTCTGGAAAATGCCCAACTCTACCAAACGTCTCAAGACTACGCCGAGAAGCTATCTCAATCCCTCCAAGACTTGCAAGATGCCCAACTTCAACTCGTCCAGCAAGAGAAAATGGCCACCTTGGGCAATCTTATTGCTGGCGTGGCCCACGAGCTAAACAATCCCATTGGATTTATCGCTGGGAGTATCTCCCTGGCGACTAGCAATTTGCAAGAGTTGAGCGAGTTGCTGTCTCTTTATCAAGAGTATTATCCAAACCCCGCTCCGGAAATTGTTGAAGCGATCGAGGAGATCGAACCGGATTATCTCCTTGAAGAGTTGCCAGAGTTGTTCTCATCAATGCAGCAAGGAGCTGACCGCATTATTCAAATTAGCCGGTCAATGCGAATCTTTTCCCGTAAAGATACCGAACAAAAGGTTGAAGCCAACCTGCACGACGGAATTGATAGCACGTTGCTGATTCTCAAGCATCGTCTCAAAGCCAATGAAAAGCATCCGGCGATTCAAGTTCTCAAAAATTACGAAGAGATTCCAACGCTCCAATGCTTTCCCGGTCAGCTCAATCAAGTGTTTATGAACATCTTGGCGAATGCAATTGATGCGTTTGAGGAAGCGAACCAAGGTCAGACTTATGCTGAGATTAAAGCCAATCCCAATTCCATTGAGATTCGCACTTCAATGGCAGAGAACGGGATACGAATCCAGATTCAAGATAACGGTGGCGGAATGAAGCCGGAAGTTCGGGAGCGAATTTTCGAGCAAGGATTTACGACCAAAGGTGTGGGGAAAGGGACGGGATTGGGAATGGCGATCGCCCGTCAAATTGTGGAAGAGAAGCATGGAGGGAGGCTTTCCTGTCAATCGGAATTAGGCAAAGGGACAGAATTTACAATTCGTTTGCCTTTAACTTAAGCATGAAACACATAACCTATTAGAGAAACTGATGTATACGGCTTCTCTCGCCCTTCTCCGATACTGTTCGTTACGGGTATTAGAAGCTCAACCTCTCACCACTTCTGCCTTGAGGCGATCTCTCTCTGTTTCAAAACCCGTACAGACCGAAAAGAAGGGGTTTATTGAAAACAGTCCTCTCTTATGGGCAATAAGAGATAAGTTTAATTTGTGTATCAAAGCGAAAGAGAGGGCCTTCTTCAAGCTGAGTTGCGATCGCATCCCGTCTTAATGGGACTTTGGAAGGATTTTCCTCTGAAGGGGGCTGAAAGCCCTGCCAGTTTCTGTTATTCCAAATCCCTAGAGATGCTTAAACATTCTGTTCGGTTGTTAATTCATTACCTCAAGTTTTGGGATGTACCTGTTCCTGTCAGAGTCATCCCTGAATTCAGCAACGCCTGCTAGGTCAAGGGAACAGGGGGGAGAAAGCAACGGCAAAGTCAAGCTTTGAACATCTAATACACATTAGGCGTAATTCTGAACTCTGAAAAGGGCAGGGAAACCCAGCCTCGACTCTGAACTCTGCATCGCAGTTCTAGGGCATCTCAAACTTAGCCAAGATCGGGGCGTGGTCGGATTCGGGATACTGCTTTTCTCGTGCAAACGCGCCCGATTCGTCGTGCAGCAATTCGTTGTGAATTTCTGCCCCTTGGTAGTCGGCGAGCAACTGTCGAGAGAGTAGGATATGGTCGAGCATTTTCCCGCGACCTCGGTGAAATAGGGTGTAGCGAGAGGAAACAGGAATGGAGCGATCGCAAGGGACGAGAACGCGAGGAACCAATTGGGCGTTCCCCGTATTCTCAACCTCACCGCAAATCGCCTGCAAGGGAACCTCGTCGATCTCCGCATTGAAATCGCCGCAAACCGCAATTAAAGCGCTTTCATCGGCATCAAACAGGCGATCGATGAAAATACGAGCTTCGAGAGCTTGTCCCACTCGCTTCATAGATGAGAGAAAGAAGCCTTCCGCCCATCCTGACGCGGTTTTCCAGGTGTAGGTACTGACCTTTTGTCCGTCGATCGAGGCGGGGAGTTTGGACTTGAGGTGGACGTTCAGCACATCCAGAACGCGATCGCTCGGAAGGCGAATTTGAGCGTGCAAAATCGGTCGCTCCCAGGTCACGCGATCGGCTTCGGTACGAGGCGGCAGGGCCGTCACCTTTCGATACGACGGCGGCGGCGCATCCCGATGTTTAAACTGCTCGCTCGTCACAATCTCGAAACGGCTGAGAATGACAAGATTGCGCTCGTCAAAGACTTGTGAGCCATCCTGGAGGGTTGTCGCGACGCGATCGTAATTGGCGTAGGGCGTTCCGTCCAAAAGTTGCTCAAGGGCGAGCAAGCGGCGCGGTTGTCCCGTTTCCTCCTGGCCGTTGACCTCCTGCAAGCAGAGAATATCGGCATTTAATCTCAACAGTTGGGGACGCATGACGGCGATCCGTTGGGCGAGGGTCGGTTTTTTCCGGGGTTTGTCGTCGAGATTTTCGAGATTGAAGGTCGCGATGCGGAGCGAGGTTGGCATATCGTTACTGTGGGTGAAATAAGGGGGCGAGAGGAGAGCAAGCGCAAGCGGACAAGCAAATTTATATTCGCATCTGTGTAATGTACCAGTATGCAATGATACCCGTTGGGTTCGTTAACTCGGGTAAAAATCGTCGCTAAAATGTAGGGTTAGTAGATAGGTGCATCATCATGTCAGCAAAGACTCAGCCAGTCCAGACTGAGAGCTTTCATTCTCAGTTATCGCTTTACAGAAAACAGCAGTTTACGGGAAGGCTAGATGTCCGGGCGGCAACCGGCCAGCAGTGGATCTTGTATTTGAGTTTGGGGTTCTTAGTGTGGGCCGCCGGTGGCGTGCATCCCATTCGACGGTGGCGGCGGCAGTTATTTCGCTGCGGACATCAGGCCTATGCGGGTCAGGTGGTTCTGCGAGAGGCTGATGAGTTTGAGTGTTGGGACTATCACGGTCTAACCTTGCTATCTCAGCGGCAAGAAATTGCCGAACAACAAATTATTGCGGTGATTCACGGCATCATTTCAGAAGTTTTGTTTGATATCGTACAAGCGATCGCGGTTTCGGACTTTCCCCATCAATGCGAGATCGAGCCGCGGATTGGCGTGCGCCCTTCTAGCAGTCATACGAATATTTTGCGGCGCAAATGGACGCTGGCGATCGCGCCCGTGCTGAAACAGACCAATGCCCGGTGGAAGCGGTGGGTTGGGTTGGGTTTAGCCGGTTATTCGCCGGACTGGGTTCCCGCGATCGCCGACCCTCAACTCCTCAAACAGAAAGTCTCTGCTGCCAACTATCAACAACTCGCAACTTTGATTAACGGTCGCAGTCCCCTGCGCGATTTAGCGATTATTGCCAAACAAGATGTATTAGCACTCGCTCAATTGCTAGCCCCCTATCTCCGCCAAAACCTGCTCGAAATCCGCGAAGTTCCCGATCTCCCTAACCGCTATGTCACCCAATACAAAGCTCAAACCCCCGAAGCGCCATTGTCTCTCTCTTCAGCCTCTTGCCCGCTGGTGAAGAAGGGGGCGATTGCCTGTATTGACGATAATCCCACCGTTTGCGATCGCCTAGAAGAATGCCTGAACCCCATCGGCTATCAAGTCCTCATCCTTCAAGATCCCGTCCAAGCACTCTCCCAGATTCTCAAACATAAACCCGCGCTCATTTTCCTCAATTTGGCCATGCCAATTGTCAGCGGCTACGAACTCTGCGCTCAAATTCGCCGCGTCCCCGACTTGCAGGACGCTCCTATTATTGCGATCGCGGAGAAAGGTGCAATCGTCGATCGCGTTCGTGCCAAGCTCTCCGGGGCGACAGATTTTGTTCTCAAACCGATCGAAGAGGATAAGGTGCTGGCGATCGCGCAAAAATATCTCCCAGGAAGGGACTAGGGGAGTTGAGGAATTGGGGAATTGGGGAATTGGGGAGAAATTCTGAAAAGGGCAGGGAGACCCAGCCCCTACTCTGAACCCTGAACCCCGAACTCCTTATTGAGTCGCTGTTTGTCGATCGCTGTCCGGTGCTTGGCGAAACAGGTGAGAATGTTGGGGATGATAAAGCTGGGAACGAGCTTGCTGCCCCTCTCCAACCGCTGCCTTTAATGCCGGACTAATGACATACAGCGTCGTCCGCACCAGATGATTTTCAGTCGTGACTTGGGCCATCCTTTCGAGGGGAACGACCCAAATTTTTTCATCCGGCCAGCCAAGGCGATAACAAGCACCCACGGGAGTATCGGCAGGATAGTGTTGCAGTAACCTGTTTTGAGCTTCCTCAACGTGACGAGCGCTTAAATAGAGGCAGAGGCTGGCCTTGTGGGCAGCGAGAGAGGCCAGTTCTTCGGCATCAGGAACGGAAGAAGCGCGGCCGCTGATGCGGGTGAGGATAATGGTTTGAACTAGTCCTGGAACTGTTAATTCCACCCCTAATTTTGCTGCTGCGTCTTGAAAGGCGCTCACGCCGGGAACCAGTTCGACAGGAATCTCAGCAGCAACGAAGGCCTGTATTTGTTCGTGGATGGCGCTGTAGAGGCTGAGATCGCCGGAGTGGAGGCGCACCACCGATTTATTCTCTTTAACCCGCGCGATCGCTAAGGGAATAATTTCTTCGAGAGTTTTACTCCCTGTCGGAATTAATTCCGCCTCGGCACGGACTTCCTGCAAAATTTGCCGAGGAACTAGAGAGTTCGCGAAGAGGATAACATCAGCTTGAGAGAGGATGCGAGCGGCTTTCACGGTCAGCAGTTCCGGATCGCCGGGGCCGGCACCGATTATGTAAATGCCTGGGTTGAGGGAAGGTTGTGAGGGATTTGTCATCAAACACTAAATAAACGAGAGAGTTCCGTCTAATGCGAATAACCTGAGACTCTTACTCTAGCAAGGGAACAGGGAAGAGCGGTCGGACCCCGCGTCGGCGGAAGACGCAAGGGAATGCCGACCTAGCAAGGGAATGCCGACCCAGAGAGGCACTTTTGCAATCGGAAGAAAAAACAACGGTACGATGGGGTTTGAGCGTCTCCGTTCGCATTAAGTGTGAGTTGAAAGTCTTATACCCCAGCGAGAATTTCGACCGCCATATCCAAGTCATCAGCCAGAGGGCCATCGCGATGCTCGCAGAACGCTTGTTGCAAACATTGGAGAGTATCGGGTTCGCAGAGCCAATTGCGAATTTCCTGGGATCGCTGCTGTTCCAACTCCGGTTCCCGATCGAGATCGGGGTCGAGGTCGAAATCCCACCAAATCAGGGACGTGAGATGGCGAATCGCTGTGACTGATGGTGTCTTGCGCCAGACTTCGAGAAAGGGTTTGAGGTCATCTGTCACTTGTCCTACCGAAATGAGAAATGCCGAAGCCTCAATGGAGGGAGATGTATACTCTGAGAGGATATACTCCCACAGTGCCATCAAGTAATATTCGACGGCACGCCGCTCCGCTCGCGGCCAATTTCGCCAATTCGCAGAGTTGAGTTTGCCAATGACTAACTCCGACCAGTAGAAGTTACGCGCGTCAAAGGCAATGAGTTCGAGCAAGCGGGGGAGAAAGTGCTTGTAGTCTGTTTCCATTCCCCACACCGTCAAAACATTGCAGGCAAAGCGGTTGAGATCGAAAGCCGTGAGGTGTTGAAGCGGCGTGACTTGCATGCGCTGGTAAGCAACTTCGTCAGCGCAACAAGGAGCTCCCTTCAGGTAAGGACGCAGCGGATAGGCAGAGAACGTATCGTACAGTACCGCGATCGCATCCCGTAGATTTTGTTTCTGACGATGGGTAGTGCTAGTCATGCTTGGCTAACCGGAATTAAGCAAAGTGGATCGAACGGAATTTCTGGCAGCAGATGTGCAAAGAGTTGTAATTCTATTCTTCGATAAACTCAAGGGGTATCCCCGAATTTTACCCAATCTTTACGATTTCTCCTAGGTAAATTTCTGTCACCTCAGCTTGAAAGATCTTTGAACTTATGCATTATTTGACCGCTCTGCCAGAGATCGAAGCCGCGATCGCGCGTTTCGCGCAAGCTCAAACCCTGTGGATGGATACAGAAGTCGCCGACTGCAACAGCAAGCATCCCAAACTGTCATTGGTTCAAATCTTAGATGACTTGACCGATTTAACAGGCGATCGCGTTGCTATCTTGGATGTTCTCGAACATCCGGAATGGGGTGAACTTTTGTGCGAAAAGATTATGTTTTCTGCCAAAATCGAAAAAGTTTTTCACAATGCTAAATATGACTTGAATTTTTTAGGAAAAAAGCAAGCTCAAAATGTGACTTGTACCCTAGAGATCGCAAAAAAAATCCCTTACTATATTGCTCCCGTCCCCAACCATACTCTCAAAACCTTAGCTGAAAAACTTTGTAACTTTCCTCCAATTGACAAGAGCGAGCAAAGGGGTGACTGGAGTCGGCGACCGTTAACCCCAAAACAGTGCTATTACGCCAAAATGGATGCCGTTTATGTCGCTCAAGTTCACCATCGCCTCCTACAACTTCAGCAAGTTGCCAACACCGATCCCGCCGAAGAAGATGTTGATGCATTGGCGTTTCGCTATCGACAGCTTGAGTCTGACTGGAAGCGGTTGAATACCGAGATCGAACACCTCAAAAAGCGTTTAAAAGCAGCGATGGAAGTCCAAAATATCTCCGATCGGCTTGGATTTAAGCGATTAACTTACACTCAAACGAAAAAGAAAATCTCGTTTAGAACGCTATCGCAACTCGCTCGCGAGCAAGAAATTAACTTGGATTTGTCAATTCCACTAACTCAAAGCTTGCAAAAAGAGCTAGAAGAATTTCTCGAACGGCTTCCTGTCGAAGAAACAACAAAAACAATTTCCCAACTCAAGATTTCCGAACCCGAAGAAGGCGAACTGCCGTTTTAGGGACTTGGAGCGGTTCGTCATTTAAACAGAGCGAGATTGAAAAAAGGGTTTGGGGTGTAGGGTGTAGAACATCCGCAGTTAAATGTGCTTGAGTTGAGGATAAAGAACGTTGCTACAGGCTTTACAAGCACCTAATTCAGTAAATTCCCTTAGTGCTATTGCTGGCGATCCTCTAAGTGTGAATATTTTCACTTAGGCGCGATCGCGCTGAATCTATGCCGGCTGCTTTTCAGGTTAAAGAACAGGTCTTGATAGAATGAGTACTTTGCAGCACCCAGATTTTGAAGCAAGAGGGATTTTATGAGTAGTGTTGTCGCTATTACGGATTCTGAATTTGAGACAGAAGTCTTGCAGGCCGGGGGAATGGTTCTGGTGTATTTCTGGGCCCCCTGGTGCGGCCCTTGTAAGCTGGTTTCTCCCTCCATTGCTTGGGCCGCAGGGGAGTATAGCGATCGCCTCAAAGTGGTGAAACTGGAAGTCGATCCCAACCCCGATGCTCGTGCCAAGTGTAAAGTAGAAGGCGTTCCGGCACTGAGATTGTTTCGAGGTGAGGAAATCCTCGAATCTCACGAAGGCGCGATCGGTAAAAATGCCCTGCAAGCTATGTTAGAGAAGAACTTATAGTTAAGGCGAATTGGGAGATGAAATTCGCGCACCGCTTACAACCGCTGCAAGCGAACGTCTTTGCAGATATGGATCGGGCGAAAGCTAAGGCTCAAGCGGCGGGACGAGAGATTATTGACCTGTCGCTGGGATCGTCCGATCTACCAGCATCGGAGATCGCGATCGCGGCGATGGAAGCGGCCTTGCGAGATCCCAGCACCCACAGCTATGCCTTGTTTGAGAGTACGAAGTTTTTTCGCTCGGCGGTTGCCACCCACTACACTCAAAGGTATGGCGTTGCTGTCGATCCAGAAACAGAAGTCCTCCCCCTCATTGGCTGCCAGGAAGGCACGGCCCACCTCCCCCTCACCCTTTTAAATCCAGGAGATATTGCCCTTCTCCAAGACCCCAGCTACCCGTCCCATACAGGGGGTGTTTATCTGGCTGGAGGAGAGATTTATCGAATGCCGTTGCTAGCGGAAAACGAGTTTTTACCCGTCTTATCCGAGATTCCCGCTCAAACGTTGCAAAAAGCGCGGATGATGGTGTTGAGCTATCCCCACAATCCCACCACCGCGATCGCGCCTCTCTCTTTTTTCCAAACCGCTGTTGCCTTTTGCCAGCAGCATGACCTGGTTTTGGTTCATGACTTTCCCTACGCTGACATGGTGTTTGACGGGTCGCCATCTCCACCGTCAGTGTTGCAAGCCGACCCGGAAAAAACCGTCTCGATTGAATTTTTCACCTTCTCCAAGTCCTACAACATGGGCGGTTTTCGCCTGGGTTACGCGATTGGCAATGCGGCTTTAATTGGGGCGCTGCGGCAAGTGAAGGCAGTCATTGACTTCAACCAATACCGAGGGATTATGCGGGGCGCGATCGCGGCCCTAGAGGGCGATCGCGCCAGCATCCAAGCCACGGTACAAACCTTCCAAAAGCGGCGAGATACCTTGATTTCCGCCTTGCACAACATTGGCTGGCCCGTTCCCACTCCCCCCGCTACCCTCTACGTTTGGGCAAAACTCCCCGACCCCTGGCAAGAAGATTCCATCTCTTTCGCCGTCCAGCTTGTGGAAGCGAGTGGGGTGGCCGTCTCTCCTGGTGCGGGGTTTGGGACATCGGGGGAAGGGTACATCCGTCTGGCCCTCGTGCGCGAACCTGAAGTTTTGCAAGCAGCCGTTGAAAAAATCGCAGCGTTTATGCGATCGGTGGTTTAATCGGGGTACTGCAGTTGTTTGGAGCAGGCGATCGCACTTTCGCCGTTTCAGACCGTCTGTTGCGATCGACTCGCGAAAAAATGGCGAGTAAGCCTTTCAATCAAGCCAATGAACCTGTTGAAATCGTCCTTTTTTTGGTTCTTTTGTTTCACCCTTCTTTTCTTCCTAGCCCTAGATTTCTGGTCGTGGGAAGAACCCACATCCTTTGCTTGGCTAGGCCTTCCCGGTTGGGTATTTTATTTTATGGGACTGCAACTGTTGCTCTCTTTCGTCCTTTTAATTTTTTCAATTACCTATTGGCAAAGCGACGATCGGTAGCGCGATCGCGCCCAAAACCCACCCCACAAACTTTTCTTCCCCTCGCTCTTCCTTCCTCGGTTGGGCTTCCGGTAGACTATTGCAAGCAACCTCACTCTCCTTGCTTGCTATGCCTAACCACTCGCGTACCGGGCGTTGCAGGCGTTGCATAATTAAGACATGAATTCAAGGAAATCTAGTTATGCACTGCCCAGAGTGTCAATCTGAACAGATTCGCAAAAACGGGAAAAACAGACAAGGAAAACAAAATTATATCTGCGCCAACTGCTCTCGCCAATTCATTACAGACTATGCTTCTCACCGAGGCTATGACGATGAATGTAAACGAGAATGCTTAAAAATGTACGTCAATGGTTTGGGTTTTCGAGCCATAGAAAGAGTCAAAGGGGTGCATCATACAACGGTGATTACTTGGGTCAAAGAGGTCGGAGCGTTACTTCCAGATGCTTATGAGGCGCGAAGAAATGCCTCAAGTGGGAGAACTCGATGAATTGGAAACTTTTATTGGCAAAAAAGCGGCGAGACCCCGCGGGGCGCGAAAGACGCAAGGGAACGCTCGCCAAGACAAAATAAAATCTGGTTGTGGACAGCCGTAAACCACTTGACTCAAGGGATTTTAGGATGGACACTGGGCGCTCGCAGTGGCAAAACTTTTCAATCTCTGTGGGAAATAGTGGGAAGATGGCAATGTTATTTTTACGTAACTGATGGCTGGAAAGTTTACCCAAATTTTATTCGAGATGGAGACCAGATTATTAGCAAAACTTACATGACTCGAGTTGAAGGAGAGAATACAAGACCGAGACATTATCTAGCTCGACTGCATCGTAAAACTCTTTGTTATTCTAAGTCGAAAGAAAGGTTAGAACATTCAATTCGTTTGTTGATTCACTACCTCCGATTTTGGGATGTACCTGTTCCTCCTAGTTTCATAGCTTGATTCTGCAACGCCCTATTGGGCAATTGGTTTGACGGAAGAAGTACCCACAGAAAGAGGTGCATTCATCAACATAACTTGTGTATACTCCGAAAGAATGAAGTTATGTGGGAATTCAGACATGAGTTCCAGGAAAAGACTGTCAAATCTTCAAAATGAATCTACTCAGTCGATAGAAAAACACGACTCAAAGAAGTGACAGAGTTCGAGTGCGATCGCACAATTGACTTGCTTCTAGTGCGAAGCTCTTGCTTGTTCTTGGATGCTGAATTTCTTAAGCTCAATTTGTTACACAGTTTGTTACAAAACAAGCTTGGAATTTTTGAAATCCCACTAAACAACGAATACGTGAAAATTGTCAGAAAATCTCTAAAATTCCGTTTTTATAAAGATTTGAGCGATCGCGATCCTATTTCAGTTGTGTCCAAGTGAAACCCTAGAACCTTTTTACCGCAATCCTTCCAGACTCAAAAATGTCCAATCATTGAGGACAGCTCTAGCAGTATTCTTTTGGGGACAGGACGCGATCGCTAATGATGGCCCAAGCAGCATCTCATCGCGGTAAGAAACGGTAGAACAAATACTCATTTTCAAAAGGATGCTCGTTCGTGACGTGGCAGATCCATTTCTCCTCCACTAGTCTCTGGCCTAGAGCGATCGCCTCCTCTTGTGGCAAATTAAAATGCTTGACGATCCAGGCCACAGCATCGCGACCGATAAAACATTGGGGATAGGTTTTGAGATGATAGCGACGTTCTGCGATCTCGACTCCACCAGACCCTTTGAGACGGGCCGCCACTTTTTCCAGATTGAGAATTGAGACGAGTTGGGAATTAAGATTTTTGCGAGTGGCTAATTCAAGGTTGTCCTCTTGATACCAGAGTCGGAGGCCGCGATCGCTCTCAATAATTAAACACAACCGCTGCTCTTGGTGGTCTTGAAAAAACTGGCGGCTGCGTTGAATGGCTTGCTCGCGTTTCTGAGGGGGATAAAATTCCCCTCTCGCAAAAAGCTGGTTTTGATAGCTTGCACCAAAGAGAATTTCAGCTTCTCCTGCAACTTTGCGGATGAGGCGACAATACTTAATGTACTCGGAGGTGAGAATTAGCATCGTTCAAGTCGAAGTCAGAATCGTTCTTCACAGCAAGTTTGCCCTATGCTGGCGATCGCAGCAAGAAGTCGGACAGATTGCTTCTGAATTATGCTATCTCAATCTTAGTTATTCGTCTGGCGAGCGAACAACTTTAAATTTGTCATAAATTAAAGGCAGGGAAATGATGAGTATTTTTACCCAGAGCGGAGCAAAAATTAAGCTGAGCAACGCGCTAACAATCGCGATAAACGCGGCAACAACTTTAACAATTTCTTCTTTTGTATTAATACTGAGACAAAGTGCCACGCAGGTCACTGCCAGATTAATCATCAAGGGCGCATACATCGCGACGACCTCGTTGTAACTTGTAAGATTTTGTGCGTTCCTTCGGCAGTAACAACCTACTTCCGTCTCATCACTGGCTTCGAGTCGGCGGCAAGATGAACGATACTATCAACGTTACATTCTTTTACATAGCGCGTCAAGAGAGAGGCGGAGGTGAGGGATTTTTGAGCGATCGCTCCTACGGTTTTGAAGTGTTCGTGCGGTGTCGAACGGGAACTCCCAGCCAATTTCCCAGTTCCCTCGCAATCCATTGGGTTTCCTCTTCTGTCCAATCGTAGAGATAGCGTGTTTTATCAATTTTATAGCCGCCTATACTATACCTTCCTTTACTGAAGTGAATGATGATTTTCGGACTAATTTTATAATACAAGTTTTGGCTTCCGGAGTATTTAAAAGAAGCATCCATGTACTCTATCCAATCTATTTCAGCTTCCTTGGGTCTTGAGATTGACTTCCATTGCGTATATGTAAAATTGAATAACTGCCCGACAATCTTTATGTTCTTGAAGTCAATACAAATTTTCTTTTTACCAAACCAAGAAAATAAAAGAATAAAGACGATCGACAAAATAAATCCGGACGACAAAAGTCCAAAAACAATGCTCTTAATACTAATTCCAAGCAATAACAGCGACAGCGATTTTTGTAAAAAGCCAACTCCAAATAAAATCAAGATTGGAGCAACAATAATATCAATAGCAGAAAATCCTGTAGAGGGAAGAACGATTTCAAAATTTTTTGCATTTTGATGGATGACAATTTTACTATTCGCAGGTTGGCTGACGGTTAGGGGAAAGGTTTCCATCAATGGGGGGGTTTCTAATACTTGCAAAGCGTCCTTAACCGAAGCAAACCGCCGATCTAAACTCGGTTCGATCGTCCGTTGCAGCCAAGACGTTAGTTGAGGAGAAAGCCGAACCACTGGCTCGAATTGTAGTTTTAAATCTTTCTGAGGCAAATCGGCTGGGTGCTGGCCGCACGCAAGATAAATTAGAGTGGCTCCCAAACTGTACAAATCGGAAGCAGGAACCGCACGGCCGCCAAATTGTTCGGGAGGCATATAGCCGTAGGTTCCCACAACGGTGATCGTTCCCCCCTGACGGGCCGCAATGGTTTGCACCGAGCCAAAATCGACTAGGTAAACTTGACCGACGCTGTGGCCGGTGCGATTGCCGAGGAGAATATTACTGGGTTTGAGATCGCGGTGAATCACCGGAGGATGGCGTTCGTGCAGGTAATGGAGAATCTCGAGTAATGCTTTCGCCAGTTGCGTCATTTCTGCTTCGCTAAACGTTCGGCCGGCATTCCGGTGTTCTTCCAGAGATTTGGCGGGGATATAGGTTTGGACGAGAGCAAACCCCCGAATGTCTGGGGTATCGAGTTCAAAAAAGTCGAGGTAGCGGGGAATAGAGGAGTGGGAGAGAGTCCGAAGAGTGGCTGCTTCTCGCTCAAAGAGTTTGAGGTCGTCCCACTCAAAGTCGCTGCTGAATTTGAGAATTTTCAGGACAACGAGGTCTTGGGTCGTCAGGTCGCGGGCCAGCAGGGTTTGTCGTCCCGCCTTTTTCCCTAATTGCTGTTGAATTTCGTAGCGATCGCCCAAAATCTCGCCAACCATTGCTCCCTTTACCTCACACAACTCTTGCTTGCGTCTTTTCTCTGTATCTCCGTGCTTTGAAGCCGATTTGCGGAACAGTTGTTATAACTACAGATGACATCACCTCAATTCCTAACCTTTTCCCCGACGAATACACTGGTCGCTGTCTGACGCTTCTTCTCGTACTCGCTGAAATCAATCGAAGAGAATGTCAAATAAACGTTGGAAACCTTACCGCTTCAACGATTGTGCCGGGTTTGTCTTGGGTTTGACGGCGGCGATCGCGCTCTCTCTACAACCCAGTATTGCTCGAGAACGCAACGACAACCGCTTTTCCCAGTGGTGCGAACGGCGAGCGAACCTGTCCGCTGGGGCAAAACGGACGGTGGAAGTGCTGCTAGAAATTGCAGGCACTTCGGAGTGCAACGCCGCCGAAGAAAAGTTGCTGGCGATGTCCGATCTCAGCATCGTGCAGAAGGAACTCACCGATCTGTCTCCCCTCTCGTCCCTCACTCACCTCACGTCTCTTTCCCTTCCGGGGAATCAAATTACCGACATTCGCCCTCTAGCAAAGCTGGAAAATCTCGCGTTTTTGATCTTGGCGTTTAATCAAATTCGCGATGTCAGTCCCCTCGCGAACCTGACCAATTTGACTTATGTTGTCCTGGAAGGCAATCAAATTGAGGATATTAGCGCTCTGTCTGCGCTGACCCAACTCAACTACCTTATTGCCCTCTCCAACCCGATCGTGGATAAAACCTGTCTGATTCGTCCGGCGACGGCTTGTATTTTTAGCAATGATGGGGAGGATTTGTACGCAAAAGCGGAAGATTTGTACCGGCAGGGGCAATTTCAAGCGGCTTTGACCAATTTTAAGGACGTTTTAGCCGTTTATGCCGAGGCGGGCGATCGCGTCAAACAGGGCGATTCTCTCAACCGCATTGGCGATATTTACGTTTACCAGGGCAACTACGCGCAAGCGATCGCCACCTACGAGGAAAGTTTGGCTCTGCGAGAAGAATTGCAAGATCTGCCAGGAGTTGGGGTAACGCTGATTAGTTTGGCAGGAATTTACGAGAAATTGGGGCAGTACGAGCAAGCGAGGGAAATTTTAGAGCGCGCGATCGCCAACGTTCGGGCCCAATATGAGGGCGACATTCCCCTAGAAGGGGGAATTTACGAACTGCCCAAAGATGAGGGTGCATTGCTCAACAACCTCGCTCTGGTGCACACTCAGTTGGGACAGCACCCAGAAGCGCTAGCCTTGGCCCAAAAAGCTTTGGAACGCTACCGCCTCCTCCCCGACGGCTACAATGGCAAGGCGTTCGGAGAGCGGGAAAGTTTCAATACTCTCGGTATCATCTACCTTCGTTTGCGGCAGCCCCAAGAAGCCAAGACGAGTCTAGAACGGGCGTTAGAACTTGCGAAAGGGTCGGGAGATGTTGCGGGAGAAGGACGCGCTCTCACGGATCTCGGAGATACCTATCGCGCCCTCGGAGAAATGCCCGCCGCGCTGGAGTCTTACCAAAAATCGTTGCTGCGGCGCCGACAAGCAGGGGATAAGGCGGGGGAGGGAATTACCCTCACCACCCTCGGTACGGCCCTGTTGCAAGACGAGCAGTTTGCGGAAGCGACCCAAAACCTCCTCGCCGCAGCGGATATTTGGGATGCGCTGCGACCGGGACTGAGCGATCGCAATAAGGTTGCCCTGTTTGAAACGCAGCGTGCCACCTACCGAGACTTGCAAAGGGCCTTAATTGCTCGCGATCGGACGGAAGAAGCGCTGGCGATCGCGGAACGAGGAAGGGCCCGGGCCTTTGTTGAGTTGCTCGCCTCCCGCTTCTCGCAGGGGGAACTACCAGCGGTGCAAACTCCCACGACAGAAGAAATTCGCCAAATCGCGCGATCGCGCAACGCCACCTTGGTTAACTATTCCACCATTGGCGATCGCGCCCTCTACATTTGGGTTGTGCAGCCCAGCGGCGAAATTGAGTTCAGAAGCGTCGATCTGAGCGATCGCAACTCAACGCGAGGGAACAAATCCCTGGCGGAATGGGTGCAACTCAGTCGAACGGGGATCGGCGTGCGGGGACGCGGTTTGGTGGCCGTGCGCGCGGCCGAGGAGGGGGAACGGGTGGATCGCTTGGCCGAACTCCACGAACGGTTGATTGCTCCCATCGCCGATCTTCTCCCCGCCGATCCCGACGCGCGAGTCATTTTCATCCCCCAAGACGAACTGTTTCTCGTTCCCTTTGCCGCGCTTAAGGACAAAGACGGGCAGTATTTAATTGCCAAACATACCCTCCTAACCGCGCCATCCATTCAAGTTCTGGCACTAACCCAACAACGGCGATCGCAAATTTCCGGTCGGGAGGGGGAAATTTTAGTGGTGGGAAATCCGACAATGCCCAGCGTCGCTGGCGAGTCTGGCGCAACACCTCAACGCCTTGACCCCCTTCCCGGTGCGGAACGAGAGGCCGAGGCGATCGCGCAGGTTCTCGGCGTTTCTCCCCTGATTGGCGATGCGGCGACAGAAACCGCGATCGCGCGGCAAATGCAAGATGCTCAGCTCATTCACCTCGCCACCCACGGACTTCTGGACGAACTCAAATATTTGGGAGTCGAAAGTCCCGGCGCGATCGCGCTGGCCCCCGACGGGGAAGAAGACGGACTGCTAACAACCGGCGAGATCTTCGACCTCAACCTCAACGCCGAACTGGTGGTGCTGAGTGCCTGTAACACCGGACGCGGAACCATTACCGGCGATGGGGTCATCGGTTTATCTCGCTCCTTCATCGCCGCTGGCGTTCCCAGCATCGTTGTCTCCCTCTGGGCCGTTCCCGATGCGCCAACCGCCGAGTTAATGGCAGAGTTCTACCGCCAGATGCAGCGGGAACCGGATAAAGCAAGAGCCTTGCGACAGGCGATGCTCGCAACGTTACAGCAGTATCCCGACCCCAAAAACTGGGCGGCTTTTACCTTAATGGGAGAACCTTGAGCGAGGGCGCGATCGCCTCATATGAAATCCTTTTGAAGACTTGACTCACACCCGATGCAAACTAACACGAGTCTAAAGATCGTTCCACAATTGAGAGGCCAACGAGTCAACCCATACGTCAGGGGTCTGGGGGGGCGTAACGCCAACCCTGGTTTTAACGAACCCCATCAAGGAAGAAAGGAATTATCGTTCGCATTTAGAGGGGACTCAAAGATCGGCGAATCAAGTGGATTTGATATCAAAGATTAACTGCGATGCCAAGACGTTCCGTCCGGCCGGTCGATGAGGGCGATCCCTTGGTCTTGAAGCAGGTCGCGAATGCGATCGCTCTCGGCGTAGTTCTTGGCCTTCCTCGCCGCCGCACGTTGTTGAATCAAATCTTCAATCTCTGCATCGCTCAACCCCGTTGCATCCGGAGTTTCTTCTGCGAATTCTGCCTCAAACCCCAGCACCCCCGCCAGTTCAACTAAGGTCTTCCACTGCTGTTCCAGTTCTGGGGAAGCGGTGGAAATTTGGCCTTGGTGGGTGAGATTGTTTTTCTGCGTGCGTAACTCTTTTGCTAGTTCAAAGAGAACCGCCAACCCTCCCGGCGTGTTGAAATCATCGTCCATCGCGGCCTGGAACCGTTCCCGATGGGTTGAAGTTTCAGGTGGTGGGGAGTCCGTCCAACCCAACTTCTCGCCAAATTGCCGTCCGAATAGAAGTCCGTCTTTCAAAGTGACCCAGCCATTTTGGGCCGAAGCGATCGCCTCTTCGGTGAAATCGAGGGGTTTGCGATACTGTGCTTGCAGGACAAACAGCCGCACTACCATCGGATCGACGGGGCGATCGAGAAACTCCCGAATGGTAATAAAATTCCCTAACGTCTTCGACATCTTCTCCCCCTCGATCTTAACCATGCCATTGTGCATCCAGTACCGAGCAAGGGGTTGAGCCGTTGCTGCTTCGGACTGGGCAATTTCATTCTCGTGGTGGGGAAAAATCAGATCGCCGCCGCCACCGTGGATGTCGATGGTGTCTCCCAAAAGCGCCTTTACCATCGCCGAACACTCGATGTGCCACCCCGGACGGCCGGGGCCCCAAGGCGACTCCCAAGCGGGTTCTCCAGGCTTAGAACCCTTCCACAGGGCAAAATCAAAGGGGTGCTTTTTCTTCGCTTCCCCCTCCGCCACGCGACCGCTGGCCCCCGCTTCCATCTGGTCTAATTTTCGTCCCGACAGCTTGCCATATTCGAGGAAACTCTCCACCTTGTAGTAAACATCGCCCCCCGCAGCATAGGCGTATCCCTTGCTTTCCAGCGTTTGGATCAGTTGGATAATACCGGGAATATTCTCCGTCACGCGGGGATAGTCGTCTGCATCGCGAATATTCAAGCGGCGAATGTCTTCAAAATAGGCCTGGATAAAGCGATCGGAGAGTTCTTGCATCGTCACGCCTTGCTCTCGGGCCCGATTGAGGATTTTATCGTCAATATCAGTGAAATTCTGCACGTATCGCACCTCATACCCTCGCCATTGCAAGTAGCGATGCACGATATCCCAGGTCATATAGGAACGCGCATGACCCAAGTGACAGTAGTCATACACCGTCACGCCGCAACAGTACAGTTTCACCTCACCCGCTTTGAGGGGAACAAAGGGTTCTTTGCGACGGGTTTGCGTGTTGTAGATGTTTAGGGTCATGGAAAGGGTTTGAGGTGAATTTAGGCTAGCTTTATTTTCTCAAGGATTGGCGCGATCGCGCCCTAACTTCGCGAATAAAGTTCTTTTTGATAGCGACTTCAGAGATGCAGCGAGTCTTCTAACCCACTTACGTCACTCTGGGAAACGTAAAATAGGGAGCAGGAACCTGAAAAAGAGATAGTACTCTGTCAAGATTAAAATGACAAGTTGTCGGCGAGCGAAAATCGATTGAACTATCAGACAGATCGCTTGAAGAATGCTCTAGTCATAATCTAGCCAGTTAAAATTAAACCCTTGTGTAGGGGGGGTGAGGCTGTCGCTGAATAGAGAATTCACTCTCTCATTTGAGAACCTCCGTAACCCACCAAAGCTAAGGTCTTTGAGTCTTTAAGATTCACTTTATAAATGGTTTCTAACGCCAGTTAAGCGATCGCTGATTCAATGCTCAATTCACGGTAGCTTAACTTAATTTAAAGACTTCTTTCAAGATCCGGAGATATAGCCAATGATTGCTCAACTCCAAATCCAACCCATGACTCCCCAAGAGTATTTGGAATGGGAGGAACAACAACCCCTCAAATACGAATACATTAACGGGGAAGTCTATGCCATGACTGGGGGGATTCTTCCCCACACCTCAATTGCCTTGAACTTAGCCTCTGCGCTGAAAAATCGCCTCCGCGCTCAGGGGTGTAAAGTCTTTATGGCAGATGCCAAAGTCGGCGTTTCAGCGAATGGGCCCTTTTACTATCCTGATGTTACGGTGACTTGCGATTCGCAAGACCAAACAGCCAGAAAAGTTATCTACCATTCCTGCTGAATTGTAGAAGTTTTATCTCCTAGTACAGAAGCGCGCGATCGTGGCACAAAATTTCAACAATATTGTCAGCTTAAGACCTTGAAAGAATATGTTCTCATTAATGCTGAAAAGATGAATGTGGAATGCAATCGTCTCAATGAAAGAAATAAATGAGATACTCCCTGTTTGGTGAGATGAGTCAAGGAAAAAAAGGAGATGTTAAATTGAGGTGTACTTCATAAAAATTGGGTGAGTGACAAGTCTCTCAGAACCATGAGAGAGCAAGCTTTTCAGTACCTGCTACCTCAAGCATTATTTATAAAATCTTGACAACGTATATCCGAAACTTAGCTTCGCAATTAGGGCAAGACTTCCAAGGGTTTTGTCGGTCTTTTGATTTAAGAAGCTCTTTTCTCCCAAAATATAAATCACTTTCCATGACTAATGTATCCGATATCTTGCCACATTCAAAACATTTTGTTTTTTGAGCGCGAGTTATTATAGAGTATTTAAAATCTTCGCTGGTATAAGCATCTTTAGCAACTTTTTCATCTAGGGCTTCCAGCTCTTCTCCATCATTCCAAAGCAAATAGTATAAATCGGTTGTTTTACCAAATGACCAGTTGAAAGAAACTAGGATTTCTCTAATACACAAGCTGTTCTTTATCTGATTTATCATAGACAGATCAAATCGCTCAATCTGGGATTGTAAACGTATTAATTCATCCAAATCAGTGTTGGCAAAATAAGTGAATTGCAATCCTTCTGGATTTATTTTTTTTTTCATTTCTCTAGAATTCTCAACTTCTGGACTCAAATATATTCTAACTTCTCTGCAACAATCCACCCACCCGCCTCATTACACTCTCCCCACACCTCAATCCTTTGCCCTTCTCGACAACGTTCCAACTTCCGGTTAACCGCCGGACGAGTCGCAATTAATGCCCAACTCTTCTTCTTATCCGCCGACTGAGTGAGTTGAAAACTGTACCCTTTATTGCTCAACTTTCGGAAAATTACCGCGTCCTGTTTTCCCGTTTCGACTTCACTGGAAAAGCTAAGGTCTTTGAGTCTTTACGATTCACTTTATAAATGGTTTCTAACGCCAGTTAAGCGATCGCTAATTCAATGCTCAATTCGCAGTAGCTTAACTTAATTTAAAGACTTCTTTCAAAATCCAGAGATACAGCCAATGATTGCTCAACTCCAAATCCAATCCATGACTCCTCAAGAATATGAGGAGCGATCGCTCAAACAAAACAACTAAAATTGAAAATTAATTCCATCGATCTACAAACACATCTGGAGTCATTATTTATATCCCACTAAAATAATTTAAGACGAGCAAATCTCGATCGCCAGTGACAATGATATTGGCATTACCACTAACGGCCAGCTCCAAAAACTTATTATCTTTCTCATCTCGACAAGCCTGAATTTTCTCGGTAATAGGAACCAGTTCTGACGAGCTGATGAATTTAAGTAAAAATATTCTTCTTTCTTCCCAGGAAATGTATTTGTTGAATTTTTTGCGATTCAAAACTTTTTCTAATTCTTGTAGTGTTGCTTCAGAATATAAGATTTTCCTTGTTTTTCTGCTATCTGTATTACTCGAAAGGGAACCGAAACCTGAAAGAGTAAAGCACTAATCAAAACATTTGTATTTACAACAAATCTATTCGTCATTTCCAAGCAAAATGTCTTGTAAAATTTATTGAGTGAAGCTTCGCTTTTGTGCTTTTTCAGAAATTTCTGCCATGACTTCTGTTAAGCTTTTTTGATGCCAATTTTCTCTAAAAAATAATTGAATAAGAGCGCCTAACTGATTCTGTATTTCAGGATCGGCTTGCTCAAATGCTATCTTGATAGCTTCGTCAACTTGGATAGTAATACTTGCCATCTTTATTATTAGTGATTTACAATCTAGACTTTATATAACGTGTGGCGCGATCGCTGCACAAAATTTCAACACTATCGTCAGATTAATACCCTGAAAGAATACGTTCTCATTAATGCTGAAAAGATGAGCGTCGAATGCTATCATCTCAATGAAAGAAATAAATGAGATACTCCCTGTTTGGTGAGATGAGTCAAGGAAAAAAAGGAGATGTTAATTGAGGTGTACTTCATAAAAATTGGGTGAGTGACAAGCCCCTCAAAACCATGAGAGAGCAAGCCTTTCAGGATCTGCTACCTCAGACATTATTTATAAAATCTTGACAACGTATATCCGAAATTTAGCTCCGCAATGAGGGCAAGACTTCCAAGGGGTTCGTTGCTCTTTTGATTTACAAAGCTCGTCGTTTCCAAAATATAAAATACTTTCCATGACTAATGTATCCGATATCTTGCCACATTCAAAACATTTTGTTTTTTGAGCGCGAGTTATTATAGAGTATTTAAAGTCTTCGCTGGTATAAGCATCTTTAGCAACTTTTTCATCTAGGGCTTCCAGCTCTTCTCCATTATTCCAAAGTAAATAGTATAAATCGGTTGTTTTGCCAAATGACCAGTTGAAAGAAACGAGGATTGCTCTAATACACAAGCTGTTCTTTATCTGATTTATCATAGACAGATCAAATCGCTCAATCTGGGATTGTAAACGTATTAATTCATCCAAATCAGTATTGGCAAAATAAGTAAATTGCAATCCTTCTGGATTTATTTCTTGTTTCATTTCTCTAGAATTCTAACCTTTTTTATCATGTGTAATACTAATATTTATAATTCAGTAGAAATTGTGGCAATTTGTGGAACGATCAAATCAGCAGACAGACGTGTTGAATTGAATAATATTTGTACCTACAATCAGACAAACTACACCTATCACGTCCTAGTTGTCAGGGTGCAGCTAGATAGCATTACTTGGTAGTATTTATTTATTTTTCAAGACTTCTCTTTTGATAAAATTGAGGTCTTCTTTTTGTCTCTTTTTCTAACATTCAACACTTCTGGAATCAAATATATTCTAACTTCTCTGCAACAATCCACCCACCCGCCTCATTACACTCTCCCCACACCTCAATTTTTTGCCCCTCTCGACAACCTTCCAACTTCCGGTTAACTTCTGGACGAGTTGCAATCAATGCCCAACTCTTCTTCTTTTCCGCCGACTGCGTGAGTTGAAAACTATATCCTTTGTTGTTTGTCTTTCGGAGAATTCCCACGTACCTTTTTCCTGTTTCGACTTCACTGGAAAAGTTTGTATTGTCCGGACAATTTCCATCGAGAGGATAAGCTTCGGGACGATCTAAATAGTAATTCTGCCAGTGCAACCATTGAGGGTGGTTGGGAGGCAAATTCAACAAAGGGATGACGGCCGCAGGGGCGATCGCGTCTTGTAAAAGGGCAGTTTGGAGTTGCCTGATGGGTAACTCGCGAGGCTGACAGTTGCGTTCGACGCACAGGGCCGCCGCCATTCCTGCTGCTTGGCCGATATTGAGAACGATGGGTTGCAGGCGAGTGCAACCATTGGCAATGTGGGAGACGGAAATATTCTTCTCGCAGACTAGGAAACCGTCTGTAGAAGCGGGAACGAGGGCGTGGTATGGAAGGGAAAAGGGGGTTCCCGTCCAGCGTCCTCCCCAGCGCATCGACTTCGGCCGGACGGGGAAGTTTGGCCCCGGATAGTGGTGGTCGTTGGCGTAATTTCCTACCGCGATCGCGCTGACTTCTCCGTTTTCCCCACGCGGTAAGGGCGCAACGCAGCCTTTTGGAAGAGGTAAAATATCTTGTTCTCGAATGGTTGTCAGCCCTTGTAAGCGGCGACTTTCGCGGTAGTAGGGGTGCAGGGCAAAAGCGCTGTCGATCTGCGGAAAGACCCCTCTCGCGAGGCCGTAGCGCCGTCCTAAGTGCTGCTGGAGGTAGCGGGCAAAACTTTGACTGTGCCAGATCGCTTCCTGGTGGAATTCCTGTCGCGCGGTTTCCGACTCGACCAAACGCTGCAATTTCTCCCCGTAGTCGTTCCCACACTTGGGCCAGTTGAGCATAAACAGGCCCCCTGGCAAGCGTCCGTAGTTGAGGAATTTCTCCAAACCGTAACCCTCCCAGGCCCCGGCAAATTGTTCGGGGGAGTCATTGGGAGGGGGAGGAATTTCGGGGGCAATTTCATCGCCAAAGTCTTGGAGGTAGGCGATCCAAGTGGGGGTTTGGACGGGGTACTGTTGGGTAAACTCGTTAAACTCCTTGGGGGCGCTGGGTTCGTTAAATTCCTGCTGCAACTCCCAACCCCAGCGGCGGGGGATCTCTGCAAGGGCGAGGAGATCGCCGAGTTCTGTACCGTCGAGGACAATTTTGGCAGTAATTTCGCAGTCGGCAAAGCGGACTCCAGTGACAAGATCGCCCTGCTTGAGAACTTCGAGGGGAACTCGGCCGCGCAACCATTGTAAGTTAGGCAGCGCTTCAACCCAACGGGCAAAAATATCCGCCCCAGTGCGAGGGTCGTAGGCATATAAACTGACCCAACTATGGCTAAGTCCCCCCACCTGTCTCGCTTGCAGTTCTCGCAAGTATGCGCCCCACAGTCCTGTTTGCCAGGGAACCAATTCGTTGCCATCGGGAACGGATACCCCCGCAGCGGTTAGCATTCCCCCCAACCAGGGAAATTCACTCACTAAAATGGTCTGCGCGCCACGACGGGCCGCTTGAATGGCGGCGGCCGTTCCTCCCGTTCCGCCGCCAACAACCAGAATATCTGTTGCCAATTTGGTAAGCATTTATACTTAATCAAAATATTGAGAATGAGAAGATAGATTATGGATGAAAATAAGATGTTTTTTTAGCAAGAAGAGTTAAATAATGTGTTAAGATGCTCAATTTTTCTGGCTCCCTTTAAATTCCCTGATTAGACTAGAGATACAAGTGCGAGTTCGCAGCAGCTAAAATAACAAAATTTGAGTATTTCGTGGCGCATCAATCCGAACAAAGATGCGTTACAACTTGAGATGAATTTTGACAAACTGTTAAGTCGAGTTAGCGTCTAACACACTCTAACTCTTCTTGCTAACAACTAATCCTAGCCTAGTCGATAAGGAGTTAGAAGAAAATGGCGATCGCGACAGTTAACCCAGCCACAGGAGAAACGCTTCAGACGTTTGAACCGCTGACCGACTCAGAGATTGAAGCGAAACTGACATTGGCGCAAGCGAGTTTTTTGCAGTACCGGAAAACCTCAATGGCGGCGAGAGGGGAGTGGTTAAGAAATGCGGCCGATATTTTGGAGAGGGATTCTATTAAGTACGGCAAGCTGATGACGATGGAAATGGGAAAACCGCTCAAAAGCGCGATCGCGGAAGTCAATAAATGCGCCCTTGTTTGTCGCTACTACGCCGAGAAGGCCCCGCAATTCCTGGCAGATACCCCGGCCGAAAGCGATGCCAGTCAAAGTTTTTTGCGCTACCAACCTCTCGGCCCGATTTTAGCAGTCATGCCCTGGAATTTTCCCTTCTGGCAGGTGTTTCGCTTTGCGGCCCCGGCGTTGATGGCGGGGAATGTGGGACTGCTCAAACACGCTTCCAATGTGCCGCAATGCGCCCTTGCTTTGGAGACTATTTTTACCGAAGCTGGGCTTCCCGAAGGGGCATTTCAAACCTTACTAATTGGCGCATCTCAAGTCGAACGAGTTATTAGCGACGATCGCGTGAAAGCAGCCACTTTAACTGGTAGCGAACCTGCCGGGGCCAGCTTGGCAGCAGCGGCCGGAAAACAAATTAAGAAAACCGTTTTAGAATTGGGCGGCAGCGACCCTTTTATTGTCCTCGAAAGTGCGGATTTAGAAGCAGCCGCAGTGACCGCTGTCACAGCTAGAATGTTAAATAACGGTCAGTCTTGTATTGCAGCCAAACGCTTTATTCTGATCGACACAATTGCCGATAAATTCGAGCAAAAACTCAAGGAAAAGTTTCAAGCGCTGAAAGTTGGCGATCCGATGTCAGAAGAGACGGATATCGGCCCCTTGGCAACGCCCTCAATTCGAGAAGAATTGGACGAACAGGTGCAACAAACGGTGGCAATGGGTGCAACTTTGGTTTTGGGTGGAAAGTCTCTTTCCGACCGTCCGGGGAACTTCTATCCTCCCACCATTCTCAAAGATATTCCCGTCGGTTCTCCGGGGGAAAAAGAGGAATTTTTCGGCCCGGTTGCCCTGCTATTTCGGGTGAAGGATCTTGATGAAGCGATCGCCCTAGCAAACGATACGCCTTTTGGTTTGGGGGCCAGCGGTTGGACGCAAAACGAAGAAGAACGCGATCGCTTAATTGAAGAAGTTGAAGCGGGTGCGGTCTTTATTAACGGTTTGGTGAAATCCGATCCGCGCTTGCCCTTTGGCGGGATTAAGAGATCGGGGTATGGCAGAGAATTAAGCATTCAGGGAATTCACGAGTTTGTCAACATTAAAACGGTCTGGATTAAATAATCGCTAATTTCCCAATTGCGAGCGTAGTAATCTTGCGTCTGTTGTCCTTTAATAACGCGAAAATAAAATGTACTTAAAAAATGGTTCTGCGAGCAACACCAAGTTTCTTAAAAAGCAACACAAACAACCCAATTCAATCGGAAGGAAAACGAACATGGGCGAACTTAATACAGCCGAACTGTTAGTTCAATGTTTGGAAAATGAAGGGGTCGAGTATGTCTTCGGACTGCCGGGGGAAGAAAATTTGCACGTTTTGGAAGCGTTTAAAAACTCTTCCATCCAATTTATTACCACCCGTCACGAACAAGGGGCCGCGTTTATGGCCGATGTTTACGGCCGCTTAACTGGGAAAGCAGGGGTTTGCCTCTCCACCCTCGGCCCCGGCGCAACCAACTTGATGACCGGGGTGGCCGATGCCAACCTTGACGGCGCGCCGCTGGTCGCCATTACCGGCCAGGTGGGAACCGATCGCATGCACATCGAATCTCACCAATACCTCGATCTCGTCTCCATGTTCGACCCGGTGACGAAGTGGAACACTCAAATCGTTCGCCCTAGTAATACTTCCGAAATTATCCGTAAAGCCTTTAAAATTGCCCAAACGGAGAAACCGGGGGCCGTTCACATCGACTTACCGGAAAATATTGCAGCGATGCCTGCTGCGGGTCAACCCCTGAACCCCGATAGTCGAGATACCATCTATTCTTCCTTCCGCAGTTTTAATGTGGCCGCGGAGGCAATTAATAAGGCGAAAAATCCTCTCATTTTGGTGGGGAACGGGGCCATTCGCGATCGCGCCAGCGAAGCACTCACCGAATTTGCGACCCAACTCAGTATCCCCGTTGTCAACACCTTTATGGGCAAAGGGGTCATTCCCTACACTCACCCCCTCGCCTTGTGGACGTTTGGACTGCAACAGCGCGACCACGTAACCTGCGCTTTTGAACAAGCAGACCTGATTATTGCCGTGGGTTACGACCTGATTGAATATTCCCCGAAAAAGTGGAACCCCGACGGTCATATTGCAATTGTCCACGTCAGCGCGACTCCCGCCGAAATTGACAGCAGCTACATCCCGCAAGTGGAAGTAGTGGGGGATATTTCCGACTCGCTGATCGAGATTATGAAGCGGTGCGATCGCGCTGGCAAACCCAAACCCTTCTCCGCCGACCTGCGATCGGACATTCGCGAAGACTACGAACGCTACGCCGACGATGAAGGGTTCCCGATCAAACCGCAAAAAATCATCTACGATCTGCGGCAAGTGATGGGGCCCGAAGATATTGTCATCTCCGACGTGGGGGCCCACAAAATGTGGATGGCCCGCAACTATCACTGCGATCGCCCCAACACCTGCATCATTTCCAACGGTTTCGCGGCGATGGGAATTGCCATTCCAGGGGGAATTGCCGCAAAACTTGTGCATCCCGACCGGCGCGTGGTTGCCGTCACCGGAGATGGCGGTTTCATGATGAACTGTCAGGAACTGGAAACGGCCCTGCGAGTTGGAACCCCCTTTGTCACCCTGATTTTCAACGACAGCGGTTACGGGTTAATCGAGTGGAAGCAAATCAACCAATTTGGCGAATCTAGCTTCATTAACTTCACCAACCCCGATTTTGTCAAATTTGCTGAAAGCATGGGCTTAAAGGGCTACCGAGTGGAGTCTGCGGCGGATCTCATTCCCACCCTGAAGGAGGCTTTAGAACAAGACGTTCCGGCGGTGATTGATTGCCCCGTCGATTATGCCGAAAATATCCGCTTCTCGAAAAAAGCAGGGGATTTGAGTTGCAAGATTTAGAAGAGGATTGCCCCGTTATTGTCGAGTTATGCGATCGCTTTCTTGAAAATAACGAGGCTTTTCACTTTTTCGGCCGCGGCAGAGTTTGTTTTCAATAGCGATGCTGCTTTTGAGAACTAGGCGGGATTTTACACCGTCGATGATGCGATGGCTCCGCCGACCTTGCGGTACGCGCTTTGCAAAAAAACGCTTGAGCCAATACGAAAATGTTGGCAACAGGCGCAACTCCGCAAGAAATTGGACAGGCAATCGCGAGTGTTGGGTAAAAGTAATAAGCGATCGCCTTCTTTACCGTAGTTGCAGCAGGTCAAGGCGAGGCAAATATCAACATAAAAACTGACGGCGATCGGGTGACAGGTGAAGTCAAGATCGACGGCCATCAGTCTCAATAGAACATTCGGGTCTTGCGAGTTTGGCGACTGGTCAAGACCCGAATTGAATCTAACTCAATGTTAGCGCTGGAGGGAATAGTTCGGGACAATCTCAGAAGATCGGCAAGTCTTACGGAATAAAAAGACGACCAACCCCCAGATAATTTTCGAGATTGAGAACAACATCAAAAAGGCGAAGACCGCATTGTTCGCGATAGCGTCGTTCTGCTAGCCGTTCGACACTCCCAATGGTGAGAACGGGGAATGACGCTTCGGTGTTGTGTTTGCGAATGGCTTCCTCTAGAGAATCAACCCCTTTCATACTGCGATTTGCCGTCAGCAGAATCATTTCACGATTTTGGGCCGCTTCCCAAACAACGAGATCGTTGCTATCAATGGCTAAATTAATGTCTTCAAAAGTAACAAATTGAATGGGAATGAGGTCAAGCCAACCTCCACTCGCTAGAACTCCTACCATCAAGACAACATATCCCTCTAGATTATGGTCAACCAAAACCTTCATGAGGTTAACCCAAGCTGTACTTTCCAAGCTTGCAACTTGGCGTAAATCTCCTCCTGTCCTGCTTTCGGCGGTAAAGCTGCAATCTTTGCGAGTCGTTCTCGATTTCGAGCTTCCCAATATTGGCGATTGTCTTGGGCAATTTGTAAAACGGTTTGATACTCTTGCTCGACTTCGCTGCGATGAGCCTCAATATAAGACAATGCACAATCAAGCTGTTCTGCACTCAAAGGTAGCCAGTTCTGAATTAACTTTGGCGGCCAGCCTGCATGCAGATAGTCCATGACATCGTAGAGCGTAACACGAGTCCCGGCGATAACGAGGCCGCGATCGCTCCGCACAATTGTAGTTTCTGGACTTGATGTTAAGGGCATCTTCTTTGCGGATATGAGGTGATTAAATCTAGCGTAACGCGATCGCCTTTCCAGACCTTTTAAGATGGGAGTAATAGAAGTCGCGATCGCCGTCAAATCAATTTCCAACAAACTAGCCAGTAGCGATTGAAGGGTGGGCAAGAGCGCATTGTGTAAACTGAGATTAAAGACACTGAAGCCCGATCGCGGAGGTTTATCGTGATTCAAGCCTTGCCCAAACCTATAACCTTCGATGAATTCGTTGTCTGGTATCCTGAAAACTCAGAACATCGCTACGAACTGCACAACGGACTCATTGTTGAAATGCCCAAGCCAACCGGGGAACATTCGAGAGTCGCTGGTTTTGTGGCTGTAAAGCTAGGAATTGAAATCGAGCGCCTCAATTTGCCCTACTTCATTCCCAAAGAATGCGTCATCAAACCCCGTCGCGATGAGTCTGAATATGAGCCGGATGTTATTGTCCTCGACGAGCGAACGATTGAAGATGAGCCACGCTGGGAGCGGGAGTCTATTATTACGAAAGGGAATTCTGTTGCTCTAGTCATTGAAGTCGTTTCGAGCAATTGGAGTGACGACTATGCGCTGAAGTTGGAAGAGTATGAAGCTCTGGGCATTCCCGAATATTGGATCGTAGATTACTTGGGGTTAGGGGGTCGGTGCTACATTGATTCTCCTAAACAACCGACGCTTTCAGTTTATCAACTCATTGATGGCGAGTACCAAGAGAAACAGTTCAGGGAGAGCGATCGCATCGAGTCCCTCGCTTTTCCCCAGTTAAATCTAACAGCTTCCCAGATGTTCAGCGCCGGACGAGTTGTTCGTTAGCCAATAGCGATCGCCTGCACCCCTACTTTTTTCCAAGGATTTTCTGTTCTTGTTCATCCCCAATCCAATTTTATGGGCATCCTGAGAGCGTAAGGTTTATGATTCACGCCTAATGTGAATTAGACAAAAGAAAAAGGAGGCTCGAAGATGGAAATATCACAAGCCATCCGGGAGAACCTCCTGATGAATAGCATAGACCTTCCCACACTGATGACAACAATCTTTGTCCTCGTCGATGATTGGTCTCAACAAAATATGGCTCCTTTCTACCGTCCTAAACCGGGAGCCAAGAAGGAGTTCATGGATTCAGAGGTCTTGACTCTGGC
>Ga0207422_1001367_pt1 | contig 49588 bp, 38 predicted proteins | sample MarCyaLeptolynsp_FD_187757 | JGI IMG/M metagenome (GOLD analysis project Ga0207422, IMG submission 187757) | Marine cyanobacterial communities from Panama - species 1 Leptolyngbya sp. (SPAdes) | ecosystem: Environmental > Aquatic > Marine > Unclassified | place: Panama: Panama City | collected... | reverse complement strand
TCTGGTGTCGGTACTGGAATAACCACTGGTTCGTTAAATACTCTCACCCCTGGCTTGGGGGAATTGACTTCCCGTTCAATTGTGGTGGGTGAAACAGCCACTTCTGGTGTCGGTACTGGAATAACCGCTGGCTCGTTAAGTACTCTCACCCCTGGCTTGGGGGAATTGACTTCCCGTTCAATTGTAGTGGGTGAAACAGCCACTTCTGGTGTCGGTACTGGAATAACCGCTGGTTTGGGTGAGCTAGGGGTATTCTCTTCTGGTTGAAAACCTACAGGTGAACTAGGTACTGTTACTGGTTCAGCTAAATTGTTATACTCCTCAGACCTCAACTCCGCCAGACTTTCACTTAAGCGGTTCTGCTGCTCCTTTAGTCGGTTCAGCGCAACTTCTTGCCTCACCTTTAACAACTCATCAGCATTGCCAGAGACAGCAACAGCTTCACCTGTTGACAATTGACTCGATTCTGAGACCGGTGAAGATACCTGTAACTGTTCTGCCTCCAATCTATAGGACTCAGAAATGGTCTCAACAGTTTCCCCTTGCTGTACCTGATGCTCAATGACAGGCGCTGGGTTAGGCTTCGAGTTGATTACCGCTTGTGGTTTCACGGGAACCGACGGTTTAGAGGCAGCTAAAACTTTTGGCTCTACTGCTGGTGAACTAGAAACGCTCGTACTCTTCTCAATTGGAAGATTTGTGATAGTTGCCTCAGGAGCAATGGGTTCGACAGCCATTGCTTCATCACTGGTTTGAGGCAGCAACAAGCTAGAAGCACCCATGGAAATTGCCAATCCAATCATGGCGGCAGAGGTGCGAGCTTTACAGTTAACTTCGGTTGAGGCATCAATGCCAACCGAAGGTTTCTCTACAGAGAGCTTTAATAATGCATCAGAAGTATCTGGTGCACTGGTTGGAATATGTTTTAGCTTCTGTGTAAGTGTTCGTTTCAACAACGACCTCCTGGTGTGTGAAGAGTGCTTAACAATTCCTGATTAGTCTTTTTTACCAGTCAATGAAGCAACTCACCCTTAAATGTGATCCAAATCACATTTAAATTGTTATGCCTAGGCAAGAGTAACCTGCTTTTTTGATTTAGACAAGTTTACATGACTGAGTAAAAATTTAGATCTTTGACGGCAACTATTTTCGATCCACCCTTAAAGGAGCAATAATTGGGTGACTCAGGTAAAGCATATTCATTCACCAGAGACACAGCCGATAATAGTTAAGGCTGTTGCCAAGCCTTACTTTTTCGCATTTACTCGCGTCATAGGCTTTCCTCCGGAAGAAGTTTATACGTTGAAACAAAACTCCTTTTAGTTTGGTGGAAATTATTTTTCCAGATTCGCAAGACCATAGCCTCACACCTAATTACTCACAGACGGAACTTTACGCTATTCCTGGCAAGGGAACAACCGTAGAATACTACAGCTTAAACCATAATATTGCCAAGTACTGTGATTCTTTTAAAAGTTGAAAATGCTTACTTTTCCTTGCCAGTAGAGGATTATAGGCTTCAAAAGTGAACTGATTGAGGATGATCAAAATCTATCAGTCAGTTCCCAGCTTTTTCTCGACTTTTTAATAGGAATTTCTTATAGTAGCTGCAAACTTCCGTATTATATGTGACTGAATTATTCGTTAATCTCTTACCAGTAGGAAACAAGATTGTGCTAAACGGTCAAATTTAAGTCCATTTACCTAAAATTGATTTCTTATTAGATAAATTTATCTACATATGTGGATAAATTTATTTACATATTTAACTGACTATTTCGGATAAAAACAATACTTACTCCAAATAGCCTAACTGACGCCTAGCTTCTAATAAACCAACACCTACACTGACCGAAAGATTCAAGCTACGAACCCCTGGTTGGCTCATCGGTATGTAAACAACAGTATCACAAGCATTTAAAACTGGAGTTGGTAAACCAGTCGTTTCACTACCAAACAACAGCCAGTCATTTTTGTGAAACTTAAACTTAACATAACTACATTTTCCAGTAGCGCTGAAACCAATCCAACGTCCGCCTAGCTTCTGGTAAACCTGCTTAAATTCATTGAGGGAGTCATGATAGTGAAGACTGACATAAGGCCAGTAATCTAGCCCTGCTCGTTTCAGATAGCGATCGCTAAGTTCAAAACCCAGAGGACCTACTAAATGTAACTCTGTGCTTGTAGCAGCACAAGTTCTGGCAATATTGCCAGTATTCGGTGGAATTTGGGGATAAACCAAAACAACTCTTACCATGAGCTGCCTATTGAATTTCAGTGTTACCAAATTGCACTGTATGCATTTATCTGCTCATAGATAGCTATATTATAGGTTTTCTTAATATCTGGTTGCCTGGAAAGATTGATTAGATATTTTAATTGGCAAATTGGGGTGCTATGACAGAAAGGAGACGCTTCGTGAACGTGAAATGTCCGACGGTTTCCGGGAGTCAACAAGAAGCCCGCGCTATACCTATAGGGTTAGCGGCGGGAGCTGTCACGCAACCATTAACTGGCACAATTTGTCTTCGAGTTCCTGCTCCTGCTCAGCCATTGCTTGAATCCGTTGCACCAAAATCTGACGACTGTCAAGACCAATTGCCTGAAGTTGTAACCATTTTTGGGCAGTATTCCCTTCCCGCAGAATTTTCTTAACTGGGGAGAGGAAGCAACTGAAACCATGTTTTTTGGCAACGGGCCAAACCTGTTGGTAAATTTCCTCAATCCAATCTCTTGCCGAAATTTTTCTGCCATCCTGCCAATGCCTGAGTTGGGCATCTAAGCTGGATTTAGCTACAGCAGTTTCGTTGGCATCAGTCAGAGCAATCAGCTCATCTGAACGTCCTGATGCTGGTAATTTACTGGCTTCAAGAGGGTCAAGTTCTGGTTCTGCCAACATCTGAGTGAGACGTGCTTCCAACAATGCCATTACTGATAGTAGCGCAATGGGGTCTATTACCAAGTCACAGATTCTTAATTCCAAGCGATTTAAGTCATAGGGGCGTCGATTGCCATTAGGTCGAACGGAGGACCAGAGGTGACGGACATTGCGCATCGTTCCAGCTGCTATTTGATCTTCAGTCCACTTAATAAAGTGGGAGTGGCTCTCAAATAAGGGAACATGAGCAGGAGTCTGGGGAAAGATTGCCCATCGAGTGGAATGATAGCCAGTGGACTGTCCATCAAGAAAGGGAGAAGAAGCACTTAGGGCAAGATAGAGAGGGGCTTCCACACGAATGAGGCGACAAGCCTGCATCAAAAGTTCTGGGTCAGAGATACCCACATTAATATGGACACTAGCAGTAACAACTTTAGTGCCGTAGGTTTGCTCAATGTAGCTATGGTAAGGGTTATGTGGGTCGGAACGGTAGAAGCGATCGCTTCCCCCCAAAGACAAAGTACTCCCCGGAATTATTGTGTAATTTCCTAGGCGCTCTAGATATGTCCGCAATTGCCTACGAGGGCGTACTAGAGCACACAAGAGGCGGTCATAGCAACATAAAGGGGCGGTGGTATATTCTACATTGCGACTGTCTGGTTCCCGTACAAATCCGTCCAGGGCAGCGACAATCTGGTCAGACAGACCAACAATATCCCCTTGGGGTGTACCGGTGTACATCTCTATTTCAAAGCCTTTGGATAGCACCTTTGTTTCTCCTGGATGGGAATTGGTTATTGGTCACTAGTACCGCCGCGCGGAATTAAGAATTAAGAATTAAGAATTAAGAATGCTTATAGAGTAAGGATTCTATCGATCTCAAACTGGCGGGTTATTTCCGCTGCACTGCACTAGTCATTTGCTGGCTTATCTAGAAGTATATTGTATCGATTAAAACAAAATTATTCATAATTTTTTATATAAATGTGATTACAATAGTAATCACATTTTGGTTAATTGGCAATGCAGGTCAGACTTCGGAAAGTTGGTAACTCCCTTGGAACTACATTTCCCAAGGAGGTTTTAGATAGATTTAATCTTGGGGAAGGGGATACCCTAAGTCTAGTTGTGATGGAGGATGGAATTAAGTTGATGGCCTACGATCCAAATTTTGAACAGGTGATGGAAGCCTATAAGCAAGGCGCATCTAAGTATCGCCATGCAATGAGACAGCTTGCGGATGGCTGAACCAATCTGGATTACGGAAGAGATGGTGCAGGCGATTCATGACGATCAGATTGCTACCCATGGCGGTGCCAATGGGTTACGAGATACCGGTTTGCTTGCCAGTGCGATTGCGCGTGCTCGTAACCAATATGCCGACAAAGGTGCAGATATTCATCAACTGGCAGCAGCTTACGGATATGGAATTGTCAAAAATCACGCTTTTGTAGATGGCAACAAGCGGACTGCGTTTCAGGTAATGTACGTGTTTCTCAAGGTACATGGATTCGAGCTAAATATGCCTGAACCTGAGGTTGTGTTGCTTATGCAAGCACTTGCCACTGATGAAGTATCGGAAGAGCAATTGGTAGATTGGCTAAAACAATACACCTAAAGCCGATACTGGCGATAGACCTCATTAGCGGCACGATGGAGAAGCGAGTGTCGGTAAACCAAGCTATCAAGGTCGTAGGCGTAGCCACCACCTATTACACTTGCAACAGGATAACCGGCGGCTACACAAGTACTTAAAACCTGCATCTCGCGGCGATAAATACCTGTGTCAGTAAGAGCTAATTTGCCCAAGCGATCGCTGATGTGAGGGTCAACTCCGGCATCGTAGAGGATTAAATCTGGTTGGAACCCAGAGAGTAAGTCAGGGAGATACTTGGCTAAAGTTTGTAGGTAGGCATCATCATCCAATCCTTCTGGTAGGGGCACATCTAAGTCACTTTTTTGTTTGGTTCCTGGAAAATTAACTTCGCAGTGCATAGAGAAAGTGAAGACGCTTTGGTCATTTTGGAAAATAAAGGCAGTACCGTCTCCTTGATGAACATCAAGGTCAAGGATGAGAATTTTTTGAGCAACTCCTAATTGTTGCAGAACACGGGCAGCCACCGCTAAGTCATTAAAAATACAAAAACCCGATCCATAACTGGGAAAAGCATGATGGGTTCCTCCAGCGGTGTTACAAGCTAAACCATGAGTTAGCGCCAGTTGGGCTGTGAGGATAGTGCCCCCTAAAGCTGTACAGGTGCGCTTTGCTAAAGCTGGACTCCAAGGTAGCCCGATACGTCGCTGAGCTTTGGGGTTGAGGGTTCCTTGGCAGTAGGCTTGAACATATTCAGGGGTGTGGACTAGTTCTATCCACTCTGTTGGGGGAGGGTTGGGAGTGTGAAATTGTTGGGGAGTGGCGAGGCGATCCTGTAGAAGCAGTTCGTAGAGTTTGCCAAATTTAGGCATGGGAAAGCGATGCCCTTTAGGGAGAGGTGCAACATAATCAGGGTGGTAAATGATTGGCAAGTCCATACTTATTGACAGACTGCCTCAAACTCTAGAGCGCTCATTTTGTTTACCTTTTAACTTGCCTGATAGCTTGCTAAATAGCTGAGCAACTTTGTCTAAATCTTTATCTCCAGGCGATCGCTCCACACCACTAGATAAGTCAATACCATTTGGTTGGAGCAGACTGAGGGCGTCTAAGATGTTATCTGGGTTTAAACCACCAGCCAGTAACCAGGGACAGTTGGGATTAAATTGCTGCAGGGTCAACCAATCTAAGGTTTTGCCAGTGCCTCCAAGCATTTGCGGATGGTAGGCATCCAGCAGCAAGGTATCAACGTAATCAGTATAAGTAAATACCTGATTTAAGCAATCTGGTGTCCTTATTCTCAAAGCTTTGATAATTTCTACCTCTGGGAGAAGCTGACGCAGCTGAGTGCAAAATTCTGGTGATTCATTACCATGCAACTGCACTACATTTAAATTAGCCTCAGTAACAATCTGGCAAATTGCCTCCACAGTAGCATCAGCCAATACTCCAACCCGATCAACACTTACTGTCAGCTGCTTTACTATCGTCCGGATTTGCTCTGGTGTCACGTAACGGGGAGATGCACTGACACAGATGAATCCTAGAGCTGTCGCCCCTAAATTTGCGATCGCTTGACCTTGTTCTGGTTTAGTAATGCCGCAAATCTTGACCCGCAATGAAAGAAACACTCCTTACTCCCTATTCCCTACTCCCTGTTTCCTTGTTTCGTAATTGTTAATTCTTAAAACAAGTTGAAAATTTTTTACCAATTGTTTTTTATGATTCCTTTAATTCTCTATATGCAAGATTAACTAACAAAGGAGAACATCACTTGATTCACTCAATTTTACTAGCCACTACTCCAACAACGATAGAATGGAGTCCTACAGTAGGACTAGTGATGATTTCATGTAACTTATTTGCCATTGTCATTGGTCGCTTTGCCATCAAGAATGCTGGCACTGGACCAGATTTACCTGCTGGTAAGAACAAACCTGACATTTTCAAGAAATTTGGCTTAGCCGAACTATTAGCAACTGCTAGCTTTGGTCACATTCTTGGCGCTGGCTTCATTTTAGGTCTTGCCAATGCTGGTGTTCTCTAAGAGATCACCATTATATTCTTTTCAGGACTGATTATAGATCACGTTTTAGGTGGGCGTTGCCCACCTAAATTTTACTTGTAGAGTCTAAATTACTTTCTGTATTTAAGAATTTAGATTACTTTTCGTAAAATATCGAGTGATTATAATTGCAGCACCATCTATAAGTCAAGATTAGATTAATAAAGAATTCTAGCCTCACTCATCAAAGATATTTATAAAAACAATGTTAAGAAAATTAGCTTCAAAAATTAATTTTTGTTAAGATAAGTTACAACAAAGGCAAACATTCTTTAAAAGTGCAAAGTTTAACCAGGAATCGCCCAACTGATAAAGTTGCCAATCCTACTGTTAACCTGATGCCCTGGGTTCAGCCTATGTTCAAGTAACCTCCAACAAGATTAGATTTTGAGCTGCGATGGATACCATTAAGCTTTTGGAGCGCTATGCAAAGGGAGAAAGGGATTTTAGTGGGGTAGACCTTGATCAAGTCAACCTGGCTAATGCCACTCTGTGGAGAGCTGACTTTGCTGGTGCCAATTTAGTGAAAACCAATCTAGAAAGAGCAATTCTCATTCGGGCAAATCTAAGCCAAGTGGATTTGAGGGGAGCCATCCTGGCAAAAGCAGATTTGAGATTAGCTGAGCTATCTTTAGCTGATTTAAGGGGAGCTGACTTGAGTGGAACAGACTTACGCTATACCAACTTACAGGGAGCCGACTTGAGTGGAGCTTTCCTACATCGTGCAAATCTGACTGGGGCTAACTTGTCTGATACTAACTTGACTGATGCAGTGCTCACTGAAGCAATACTGAGTCAGGTAAAGCAATACTGAGTTTCGACGTAGTATTTTAGGCTATTGCCTATTGCAAGAGTGCCTATTGCCTGCGTCGTAAGACGCTTATTACTTCAAAACGCTTTCTTAGTGATTTATTCAGCAAGCCCTAGTTATGATTCAAACCCTTGATAGACCATCTACTAGTTGTTGTAGTCAAATTTCCTGTTGTTACGTTAATACCACAAGACAGCTCCAAATAGCTCGAATTACCAATGTGCCAGGTTGGTATTTTGAGCGGGTTGTCTTTCCAGGAGAGCCTTTATTGTTTGAAGCACAGCCGGAAGCTCAACTAGAAGTCCACACAGCTAAGGTTCCTAGTGCCATCCTCTCGGATCGGATTCCCTGCCATCACCTGCGCATTAACGAATAGAGTTTGATACTAAATTCATTTGATGAGTACCCCAAGTTCACTGCTGCAGGAGCTACTCCAGGCTCTACCAGATCTGCGTCCTCAAAGCTATTTTAAGTCTTCTTTAACGGCGCTTTCACATGCTATAGAGGATTTAATCTTAGCAAGGACAGATTCTCCGTTAGTAATTGCTAACTTCCAGCAGGAGCGCTTTTTTCGCCAAGAGGTGCACCGCTATCGCCAAATTGCTCAACGTACAGACCAAGTTTATGTAATGGCTGTACCAGAAACGGAGTCTAACCTGGCACTAGACTCACAGACTTATGAAATCATTCCTTTAGAAGCAAGGGATAGCCTTGCTCAGGAATGGCATCTAATAGTTATTGGACAGCAGTATGCAGCCTGCATAGTATGTCAAGAACAAGCCACTTCTCCACCCACACCAATCGATCAGGGGCGGCAGTTTGAGGGAATTTGGACTTTTGACAATCATCTTTGCACTCAGGCAGCACGGATGTTACTAGGGCGGATTGCAGCTAATCGTCCAGAGCTTGTTCCGAAAGTAGAGGAGGCATGGCAGCGTTATCGTCTGACAACAGAAGTTCCAGCTCAAGGGCTGATTTTGACTCCCCAAGCCATTGAATCGGAAGTTTTTGTCCAGCGCTTGATAACCTATCTACAAACTAGTCAGCATCAACTCCTCGAAGCCTATCGAGCACTTGCTACTCAGGAGCGCAAGGAATACCTAATCAATGCCATCACCACCGCAGTGCGGTACTCTCTCGATCCGCAAAAAGTTCTGGCGGTAGCTGTAGAGGAGCTAGGACACACTTTTGCTCATTGCCGCTGCATACTTTACCGCTGTAGTCCTTCAGAAAAGCAGATAAAAATTGAGCATGAAGCTGTTCCTTCTGATTTACCTTCTCTGAGGGGACAAACTTGGTCTTTGGCAGATAATCCTCTAATTCAAGTAGCCTTGGCTCAAGAACAAGCAATTGCGATCGCTAATACTGATACCTCAAATTTACAAAACAATCCAGTTTTTCAAACTAGTACACAGCGTGGACAAATTAGCTCTTGGCTACTAGTACCAATATGCCATCAAGACACTCTGTTAGGGATGATTGAATTGCACTACGGAGGCTCAGAACCAGATAAGTGGTCAGAAGATGATATCTCTGTAGTAAAAGCGATCGCTACTCAAGTTGGAGCTGCTCTGACTCAAGCTCAGACTTATGCTCAATCAGAAGCACTCAACCGCCAACTAGAAGCTCTAGAACGTACCCAAAGTAACTTAATTGCTATTGTTGGTCATGAATTGCGGACTCCTTTATCAACTATCCAAGTTTGCCTGGAAAGTTTAGCTGAGGAACCAGAGATGCCTTCCGAGTTTCAGCAAGCGATGCTGGAGACAGCTTTAACAGATGCAGAAAGATTGCGCAAACTTATTCAGGACTTCCTGACCCTATCTCGACTAGAAACTGGTCAATTATACCGTAATCCAGAAACAATTGAACTTCAAGAAACTATAGATTTATCTCTTAGTGCTTTGCAAGAGAGGCGGCAACAAAAAACAATACCTCAAATTGCCGTTGAGATACCTTCTAATCTTCCTCCGGTTCTAGCTGATGGAGACGAACTGGTAGAGGTTTTGAATAAACTTTTGGACAATGCCTGTAAGTTTACTAATCCCAGTGGTGAGGTTAAGATCCAAGTTCAAATATGTAGTACAGAAATTAAGAAAAGGCAGAGGGCAGAGGGCAGAAAGCAGAAGGTTTTTACTGGTAATGATTTTATGTTAGAAGTGATTGTTGCTGATACGGGACGCGGCATTGAAGCTAGTCAGCTAGAAGCGATTTTTGATCGCTTTTATCAAGAGGAAGGAGCACTGCGACGTACTGCTGGTGGTACTGGACTTGGTTTAGCTATTTGTCGCCGCCTTGTTGAAGGTTTGGGAGGAGAAATTTGGGCTGAGTCTGCTGGTAAAAATCAAGGTAGTCAGTTCCACTTTACCGTGCCGATTGAGATATCCAAGACTCTTATTGTGAGCTAGAGCACTGATTCAGTAATTGAAAAGTGGTACTGTTATAATATTAAGAAATTTGAAGGTTAGTCTTTATTGTGAAGATAGTGCTGCATAATTAACAGAACAGCTAGAGAAATAAGAATACAAGACATTATGTTATTGTAAAAATACAAGACATTATGTTATTGTAAGTTAGTAGAAATACTGCAACATTGAATTTTATTGTTTATTCATTATCCTAAGTTTGGAAATGTACCTATTACTCTAAGGCAGATGCCTGATTTTGCGTAGTTTATCCTTTAGATGAGCAACGCCAATATCAACTTATAGATATAGATTAGTTCTAACTCAGCTTTATACTTGCGCTATTGGTCTTGATGGCTTATTTTCTGTTGTACAGTTGAAAGCTCAAGATATTATCATCACCGAATTAGTAGGTAAACAAATTATTTGTATATTTACTATCGAGTTATACTTGTTGGCTTTCTCTGTAGCTTATAGAGTAATTCTTACAAGCTCAAAATTCATTGAGGATTTTGCACTATTTCTTAGATTGTTTCGTATTTAGCCATACCAATTTTATTTAGTCGTGACACATCCATGCCACAAAATAAGGTTTTTGATGGCTCATCTTTGCCATGACTTTTGAAAATTGGTATGAGATACATACTCGAAACAAGTAGATTTTTTCTGTACAAATCAAGGAGCTTAAAACTATGAATTCTAGAATCCGCTTGGTGAAAAAATTATTCGGCAGTGATGGTAGTCATGGCGATGATGGTGACTGCGGCAATGAGGGTGGCTTCCCTGGCGGCGATGGCGGTGATGCTGGAGACGGTGGCGACGGTGGCGATGGTGGAAGTATTACTGCCTTCCTCAATGAAATCAATATCAACGGCGGTTCTAGGAAAGACCGGCTTAAGGCTAAAGCCAAAGGGGGTGATGGTGGCGACGGTGGCTTTGGTGGCAATGGCGGTGATGGTGCCGATGCTGGTGATGGTGCCGATGCTGGCGACGGTGGCGATGGTGGTGACGGTGGCGATGCTGGCGATGCTGGCGATGCTACTGGTCTGAGTAACTCTGCTTCTGGACTAATTGATCTTGGCAATGGCAGGAACGTTATCAAAGCTATTGGTATCGGTGGCAATGGCGGTGATGGTGCCGATGCTGGTGATGGTGCCGATGGTGGCAATGGCGGTGATGGTGCCGATGGTGATGATGGTGACAATGGTGATGATGGTGACGATGGTGCCGATGGTGCCAATGGTGGTGATGGTGGTGATGGTGGTGATGGTGGTGATGCTGGTGATGGTGGCTTTGCTGGCGATGGCGGCGATGGTGGCGATGCTGGCGATGCTGGCGATGCTGGCGATGCTGGCGATGGTATAGGTATCGATAACTCTGGAACCATCAATACCGGAAATGGTCGCGACATCATCATGGGTACTGGTATCGGTGGCGACGGTGGCGACGGTGGCGACGGTGGCGACGGTGGCGACGGTGGCGATGGTGGCGACGGTGGCGACGGTGGCGATGCTGGCGACGGTGGCGATGGTGGCGATGCTGGCGCTGGCGGCTTTGCTGGCGATGGCGGCGATGGCGGCGATGGCGGCGATGGCGGCGACGGCGGCGATGGTGGCGATGCTGGCGCTGGCGGCTTTGCTGGCGATGGCGGCGATGGTGGCGATGGTGGCGATGGTGGCGATGGTATTGGGATCCGGAACGTCGGGATCATCAATACTGGGGGTGGCAATGACCTCATTAAAGGTATCGGGATTGGCGGCGATGGCGGCGATGGCGGCGATGGCGGCGATGGCGGCGATGGCGGCAATGGTGGCGATGGTGGCAATGGTGGCAATGGTGGCAATCGTGGCAATGGTGGCAATGGTGGCTTTGGTGGCAATCGTGGCGACGATGGCAGCAATGGCGGCGATGGCGGCGATGGCGGCAATGGCGGCGATGGCGGCGATGGCGGCGATGGCGGCGATGGCGGCGATGGCGGCGATGGCGGTGGTATTGGCATCGACAACGACGGCACTATAGATTTAGGAACAGGCAATGATGAAATCATCGGAATTGGAAGTAGTCGGGGCATTGAAAATAATGGTGATATTTTGTTGGGCAATGGCCATGACACCATAGTCGGCGAAGGATTTAATGAATTTTCCGGATTTCGTGGCAATGGGTCTATCGACCTTGGTGCAGGTAACGATACACTCATTGGTTTTGGTGGTCAGCAAACTGTTGATGGTGGCACAGGTGAAGATATCGCCATATTTAGCTTTGACGTAGACCAAGTCACTTTGGGCAGTAGCGCCGCAGATCAAATTACCATTAGTGGTAATTTGAACAGCGATATGTCGTTTACCAATGTGGAGCTATTTGATTTCAATGGAGAGGTATTCACGCTCAATGAATTACAGAGCATGATTATCTAACCCTCTTCTGTCAGACTCCGAAAAATGGGGGTCAAACCCTGATTCTCTCGTTAGGTGTCGTTGGCTGTAATGACGGAATTTCGTCAGAATTCCGGAAAGTGACAGAAGAGGGCTAAAGTACGTGGAGTTCTACCCTCCTTTACCCTACTATGCTCTAAGCGGAGCAATACCCTTACGGGATGCTCCGCTTAAGTGCGATCGCAGCAAAAGAGCAAAGCTCCCTGAAGCCCAATGGTACTCGCGTTAAGTCTCAAACCTAAGCTCAGAGAAGAAAAGAGGGATTATATATGAATGGCACTTAGTTAAGGCTAAAACCTTGAATAGATGAGGAGCGTGGGGGGTGTGGGGAGTGTGGGAGGTGTGGGGAGTAAAACACAGATGACTCGCTGTTGGCACAACAGAGTCCTCCGACACTTTCTGTTCTCTCCCCACACCCCTTTTCAAAGAAATGCTTTCGGCTTATCTTAGCGCCATTCGGATTATATATAGTTGGTTACAGAGTCCATGCCACCTCACACACCACACGAAAACCATTATCGTAGTTGTCGCACAAGTAGCCCGGACTATTGTAGCCGCGCCACGCAGAACGGCAACCTTCAGGATTAAAGATCCAGGAACCGCCCCGCAATAGCTGAAGATCCTTATATTTATCACTCTTCCAGGCACTACCATCTTTTGGCGCACCTCTATAGTTTGTACGCCAACAGTCTGCACACCACTCAGTGACATTCCCATGCATATCGTAGAGTCCAAAGTCATTCGCTACGCCAAAACTCCCTACTGGAGTTGTTTCCCAACGAAAAATCCCTAATGAACCTTGACCATAAGAACCCTTATAAAAAAGATCATAAAAATCCCAATCACTTGCATCAATATCCCCATTTGTTTCATACATATCCCAATCAGTTCCCCGATAATTAGCCAAATCTGTAGTAATTGTGTCCCCAAAATGAAACGGAGTGGTTGTACCTGCTCGACAAGCATACTCCCACTCGGCTTCACTGGGTAACCGATACTGCCGTCCAGTTTTCTGACAGAGACGAGCACAGAATTCTACGGCATCAAACCAAGACACTTGTTCAACAGGTCGGGATGCACCTTTAAAATAAGATGAATTGGGTTCAAGTTCAGTGCTGACTGGTGGCAAAGCCGCTACGGCTTGCCATTGTGCTTGGGTAACTGGGTATTTGCCCATGAAAAAAGATTTAACAGTGACCGAATGCTGCGGACGTTCATAGCCTATACTCCCCTCTTCCTTTTCTGGGGAACCCATGAGAAATGTTCCACTTGGAATCTTCACCATTTCTAGGGTTACACCATTGCCCAAATCTTCAGCAAAAAATTGAGCTTGTTTAGTATAGCGATTGTTGATAACTCCCTGTGCATCTACCTTCACCACATCAAATTCAAACCAAGGCAAATAATTGCTTAAGTAGTGTTTTACCTTAGGAGAATCACTATCTTTGAGCAAGAAATAGGCAGCAGACTGTACCTTGGGCGAGGTATTCTGCAAAGCTTGCAGCATCAAGTCTAAACCAGCTTCTCCATAATCAATGGCATCATAGAGAGCAGCAAGGCGTTGCTCAACAGCAGCAGTCACTAAACGTCTCTTAACTCCTTCAATTCCTCCCAAGACTACACCGCCTACTAGTGGCGGTGCTTCACCACCTAAAACAGCATCATCTGCACGAGGGGATTTATCTCTAGCTTGACGGTTAGTTGGCATTTAGAGATGCTTTGCCTTAACTTATGGCTACCACAGCACTCTAAGAGAGTGCTTGGATACATCCAGTTTAGCCCAATTGAAATCATCCACCAGATTTCCCTCTGAGCTTGGGTTTGAGGCTTAAGCGAAACCTGGTGTTTGAAAGACGGATTTAGTATGAGTTCTGTTGTGCTAGAATTGCTTGCCACTCTTCATCAGACAAAGGTTGCTGCTCCAACTTTACGCCAAAACAATCTGCAGCAGCCCTAGTCAGAGCATCAACCACAGTTTGAATTAAGCTGTTTCCTTGCTGAGTAAGTGGTAAATTAATTTGCCGTATTGGTTCACCAAATACTTGAGTAAATAGTTGAGCATCTGGCTCTAAGCGAATGGAACCGTGCTGCAAAATTGCCTTGCCTCGTCGCAACTGAGCGCTACCAATTAATTTATAGCCTTCAGCAGTAATTAAATCAGCACCAGTAGCAGTGCCAAAACAATTGGGATTGTGAATATAGCTCCGTCCAGCTTGACCATAGTGTAGATTGATACCGAGCGATCGCCAACCCTCAATCAAAAATTCACAGATTGTCTGGTAGACATCAAGACGTTTGCCTATTAGCCCTGATGTGACTACCATATAAGTCAAATCTCCCTGGTGTAGTACCGCTCGTCCACCACTAGGACGCCGCACCAGTGGTATTGGCATTTCTCGCCAAGTTAACTGCCCCCAAGAGGCTGGCCATCGACGTTGATGATAGCCTAGTGAGATGGTTGGTAATTCCCAGGTATAAAATCGCAAGGTAGGAGGATGCTTGCCTAATCGGTGCTGCTCTAGTAACCACCGATCAATTGCCATCTGAATCTGTCCTGACGTATGTAGTAAAGGAATCAAACGCCAAGTTAAGAATTTCCCCATCCCTCTATTTGTGTACTCTTTCACGGAGCACCATACTCAGCCTGTAATGCATCATCATTGTCATCTGCGATCGTTGCTACTACAGTAATCGCACGAGCAATTTCTCCAGGAGACAGTTCTGCGACAGTTCGTGTAGAGAGTACCACTATTTGATTCTCGACAATACCGAAGCACGCTTCAAAAGTGTCAGACCAATTCATCTCCAGTAGCTTGCGCATCAACTCTGCTTCTTTATTAGCAGGTAATTGTAATACTGAAGACCAAACTGTAAAAGTGTCATCATCGGTGACACCCGTCAGTTGGACAAACACTTCGACGCTACCATACTTAAACTTCCATAAAAAGCCTCCTTCACTATGGCTCACCATAGCAGTGTCTTCTTGATCTAGGCTAGAGATCACAGTTTCAATTGTCTCTACATAGTTGACAGTCGTACTCTCTTCAATTAACTCAGTAGTAGCTATATCTGGTGTTGACAAGCTTTCGGTGGAGACTGTTGTCGGATTAGGTTGTTGGGTACTCATCTTGAAAACTCGTTGGAGACTTCCGTTATAGAATGGCGAATGATGGATAAATCCTTTCATTCTTCATCCTGACAGAATTTGTGCCTTTATTATCGCTATGTCGGCACCGTTATCAAATTTACATAACTAAAAACAGCCGTTGCTGCTCAATAATCAATGAACATTGATTCCAGGAAGACTTCTGAGAACCCATTTATCAATTTCAAGGCTCGCAGTCTTATGCTCTGGGCTTTTTTGATATCTATTATCCTAGGCTTTGTCGTTCGTCTGGTTTCTGAGCTGGTTACTATAAATCCTAATGAGCCAATTTATTCTCTGATTATCTACAATTTAACATTTATTTTGCTGTGTTGTTGGACAATAGAACGGTTAAGTCGATTACGAATTAAAGTAGATTATCTCATTGGTCATTTGCCTAGTAACTACCGATGGCTACCAACCCTTGGCATTGTGATTACTATCTTGCTGTTTTCCCTAGGTTCAGGTCAACTGCTTTTTTATGTTCTATCATTTGTTTCTCCTGAGTGGGTAGAGTCAATACTCAGTGACCAAATCTTTCTCTCTGGTTCGGATAATTTTGCCATTATATTGAACAATATATTAACAGTTATTACTGTTGTTTTGGTAGCTCCAGTAACTGAAGAACTACTATTTCGAGGAATACTTTTACATAGATGGACAGCCAAATGGGGAATTACACCAGCCTTGCTGCTGTCTTCTCTCTTATTTGGCATCCTTCATCCAAATATTATAGGCTTGTTTGTTTTTGGATTGATGATGGCACTGCTATACCTCAAAACTCGTACTCTAATCGTCCCTATTGTCTGTCACTCTCTGAATAATCTTGCTGCTGTTGGTATAGGATTAGTCTCTAATGAGACAGGCACAACTGGAAATGCTGATATATTGGAGCAACTCCATTCTTATTGGTCGGTTGGCATTATCTATATAACTTTGTCAGCTCCCTGGCTGATTTATTTTATTTATAAAAACTGGCCTAATCCATCTTTTCGTCTGCCATATTCTACCAATGCTGAGCAATAGTACCTAGGTTACGAGAAAGATAAAAAGGTAAAGACTAAAGTAAACATTATTAACATCTATCTAGGGTTGCAAATCCGTGAAACAGACTTTTCGGACATTCCCTCTAGAAGGTTGTATCTTGGATAAAAGAGCTTCCAACTAGTCCATACATGGCTGATTGCAGATTATGCATCGTATTTTTGGCAAAGATGCACGGGAAACTTGTGAATTCTGCATCTAGTCATTTGGTAGGAGGTTATTGATTGCTAGTTACATGGCGGTAAGATCTGGCATATGAAGTTTGAGTCTAACTGGTGCGGTGGCATGGCATCTGAGCCTGTTCAAGACGCGAAGCAACGTCGTAGTTCGGGAAGTTTAACTAAGAACAGCCACCTCTTTCGTTACTACCGCTGCTTTATCGGACATAGTACCCTGGGTGTAATTTTCACTGCTCTGTGTTACTTCGCCGCACCCGTATCCGCAGCAGAACATCTAACTCTACGCTTAGGACCATTGGAGAGCTCAATTGCGATCGCAGATTTAGAAGAGTTTGCTGAGACTGGGGAGTTGTCATCAGCACTCAAACCCTACAGTAAACTACTGACACCACAGGTACAACAGGTTCTTACCAGGCAACTGCACATTAACCCCAACTTGACAGAGAAATTTATCAATGATCTGCTCAGTTCAGCAGATAGTCCACAAATACTCGAAAAAATTGGCTCGGCGCTTCCTGATAGTAGCTTAGAAGAACTAAAGGAAGCATTATTTTTGGCAGCAAGGGAAAGCCAAGGACTCAGCATAGTGGGTTTTTTACGGGCTTATCCCCAAGAGAATGTTACAGTAAATGCCAGTTCTGCGATCGCGATCGCTCTTCAGCTCAATGCCTCCCATTTACAGAGCAAAGCGATTGGTCCGATACTAGAGCAGGAACTGAGTATTGAAGACCAAGGGGAGTTCCGTTCCAGCTTTGACCCCACTGCCGGTGGTTCCCAGTATGTATGGGAGCGAACATTAAGATTACGAGACCAAAAACGGGAACGTACCATAATTGTAGACCTCTACTGGGCACGGAAATCCGAAGGTCCGTTGGTGATTCTTTCTCACGGCTTTGCTTCTGATCGCAAATTTTTAACCTACCTAGCTCGTCATTTAGCTTCCCACGGTATCACCGTTGCTGCTCTAGAGCATCCCGGTAGTAACTATACTTGGATTGATCAAGCCTCTGTTAGTAAGGAACCTGGGGATTTATTACCAGCCTCAGAGTTTATTGAGCGTCCTCAGGATGTCAGCTTTGTACTAGACAGATTGACACGAATCAATCACAAATATGGTTCCCTACAAGGTAAATTTAATACTCAACAAGTCAGCGTTATTGGTCACTCTCTAGGAGGTTACACTGCCTTAGCCTTGGCTGGAGGAAAACTAGACTTGGAGACATTACGGCAGTTTTGTAAAAATCGCAGTCCCTTTATCCAGTCACCCGCAGACTGGTTTCAATGTGCAGCTGCTAATTTGCCGGAGGGTAGGGTAAAGTTGCAGGATAAGCGGGTAGTTCAGGTAATTGCTTTCAACACTGTGACAGGACACTTGTTTGGCAAAGATGGTTTAGCTCAAGTAACTACCCCAACCTTAATTTTAACTGGTACAGAAGATATCATCACACCATCCCTCAACCATCAGCTGCGAGCTTTTGCTCTCTTAGGTGGTTCTAAGTATCTAGTTTCTGCGATCGGTGGCACTCATCTGAGTGTAACTGATCAAGGCAACCTCAATGATGCCCTAGCTCGCAGTACTCTCGTCAAAGAGCAAATTGGCAAGGAAGCTGAACCCCTGCGAAAACTAGTACGAGGTGTCAGTTTAGCTTTTATTAAACAACTAACTCCAGAAGCCGAAATTTATCAACCGTTTTTAACCCCTGCCTACGCTCAATCTCTCTCCAACTCAACTATTTCTGTACGTCTGCATACAAAATTACCAACAGCTCTCAACGCTTGGTTGGAGATTTCACCTATTGAGAATCAGCCAGTGGCAATCCGTCTACCTCAAGGGAAAAACTTTTCTTTGAATGGGATTAAATCCTATCTATCTAATTCATTAAATCGTTGGCGGGAGTGGATTATTGCTTTAGGGAACTGAGAAAATATGGTTAAAGAGCATTAAAGGTAGTAATACTTTTTTCAAATGTTACTAAACGCTCTTCAAACTCTTCCGCACTAGTAGAAAAAGTTACCACCCAAATATTGTTGCCATCTTTAATGATGTAAGCTACCTGTTTAGCAGTTACATTGTTTAAATTAAATTCTGTAATAACCCGAGCTGCTTCGTAGTACTCAAGGGATAACTTCTGCGTTTCCTGTATCTGAAAGTGGTTAGGTAACTGCTTGGTTAAGGAGTTTAAGTAGATATCCAGAGTTACTGCAGATATAACTTTCTCAGCAGCGATACCAATATTGGTTAAACGCCCAGATTCAGAAACATTGGAGTCAAAAGCCCAGAAAGCAAAGAGATTGGGATTTTGTTGGATATTCTCCGCGATTGGTTCAAATTCTGACCCTAAAGACCGCAAATTATCCAGGACTACATCTACATCTTTACTGTTAGGATCTATATCTTGATAACTTTGAGGCAACCATAATTCTACGTCACGCCCTGTAAATTTTTTCCAGCCAGGAATTGGTGTAACTTGAGTTTGAGTTGAGGTGCCGGTATAGGATGCTGTTCTAGCTTGGGGTGAAGCTGTGGTTTGAGATGGTTCGGAACTACTGCATCCTAGAAGGAGGTTGGGTAGTAACAACAAGACAACAACCAAAGTATTGATACTTACCAAATTCTGAAACATTTTGGTAGGCTTGAGGCTTAAGTTCTGACTCATCAGCTAACTCCTAACTTGGGCAAATCTGGATATCTCCAGTTCGTTCTATCTACTTGTCGGAGCTACTCATGAGGTTTACGCAGTAAGTTTACACACAGTTACAATAGTAACATCTTGCTCAGGTTTTACCTCCAGCGAGCGAGACGCTCGCACTACCCAAAACCTAAACAACCATTTTAGCTGTGTCGCGCCACTACTTGATGTTAAGCGATCGCATCTCACAATCCCTCCAATTACCCTATGCAAAAATCAGTGACGTACCTGAGGTAAAAAACATCAGGGTATTTACAGAAGCAGCGTTGCGTTACGCAATTTTAGAATTAGCGAAGTCCAGCCCTTTTAAAGATCTTGCTGATTTGTCTATTGTGAAAGTAGCACTTGATGATCCAAATCATGTGTGGGAGTTATAGCATGACAAGGCAACTAAAATAGAGAAGCAAACCTGACTGACCTGGAGTGCTTTACATGGTTTCATCAGAGCTAATGTCGGCGTTGCGAGGACTGAGTCGTGCAGACAAATTTTATGTTATGCAACTTCTAATATCGGAACTAGCCCAACAAGAAACAGATTTAATAAAGCCCGATCAATCTTATCCAGTGTGGTCACCCTATGATGCAGTTGAAGCAGCAGATACAATGTTAAAAGTGCTACAAGCATCTAAAACTCAAGACCATGCCTAACGCTCAGAGATATCCATTTGTTTCTAGTGATGCTGCATTAGGTGAAGCTAGTTTTCGTCCATACTTGCCCCTTACCTTGATTTATCAACAAGGTTCCCTTACCGCATCCGGTCTATTGGACACTAGAGCAAGTGTAAATGTACTTCCATATTTGGTAGGAGTTGAGCTTGGGTACCAATGGGAACGACAAAGCACAGCACTGAGTTTGACAGGAAATTTGGCCCAGTATGAGGCGCGTGTTGTACTTGTTCAAGCCATCGTTGAGAAGTTTGAGCCTATACAACTCGCATTTGCCTGGACACAAGCTACAAATGTGCCGCTCATTCTAGGACAAGTTAACTTCTTTATGGAGTTCAATGTTTGTTTCTACCGTTCACAGTTGCAGTTTGAAATCAGCCCAAAATCTTTAGCTTCGGAGTAATCTGGTTGCAATTGTCCACCATCTCATTAACTCTCACTCATGGTGATTTCAGAAGCTGATCTGGAAGTTGTTGCACAATCCGTTGAAATGGTTCTGTACAACTTAAACCCCGCGTTAACACCAATGCTCCTTGAATTTGCATTACGGCATCCTCTGCTCTTTGATGTGCCTGATCCACAGTTAAACCAGCTTCTGTTAACACCTGAGTTAAATGATCTATCCAAGTATTCAATGCTTGTTGTACCTGAGCCTGAAATAAATCATGGCATTCACCGAGAGTAAATATAGAAAGCAGACAACTATCTTGACCGCAATTGTAAAACTGATTGAGACTCTCACTCATTGCTATGAGGCGCTTAACTGGTTGATAGGAACTCCGCAAAGGCTCTAAAACCGTAGCATCAAACCATTGGTTAACATAATTGAGTACTGCTTGTGCCATTTCCTGTTTACCATGAGGAAAATGGTGATAGAGACTGGCTCTACCTAAGCCTGTGGCTTTGGAGATGCGAGACAGAGTTGCTCCTTCGTAGCCAAAGGTGCGAAACACTGGAACTAACTTACGCACAATTTCACTCTTATCGAGTGCCATTTTTTTGCTCAAACCTCTTGAGTTCTTGTCTTGGTTAGTTATTATACCGAATGTTCTGTTTTAAATAAAAGCAATATATAGGGTTTCTCATTGGGATGAGGTACAAAGTTGCTGGTTTTCGGGAACGGGGAATGGGGAATGGGGAATAGGCTCGTCAAAATTGGCTGTACTTCACGGATGCGAGAACTACTAAATAGATAAAAAGGATAATTCAAGACAGTTCCTGTTATCTTGATAATCGAACTTACTCAGGTCTCCCATCAATGGTTACTTGGCGTTCCCGTTTTCAACTCAAGGGAGTGTTAATTGTTTTAACAGGTATAATCGCCCTGTTACTGGTACTAAGCGCAACTCCTACTCAAGCTCATTCAACTGTAGGTAAAACTAAAGTTCCTGTAGTCATCGATGGTCAAGTTTTATTCGAGGTTGGTGAATTGGAAGATTTCTCTGCTGAGGAGCGAGCAGAACAAGCCAACACTGTCTTAGATGAGGAAATTGAGTCTGGTCAGCCAATTCAAGCCAAAATCCTTATTAAGGATAAACTGCCTACTATCCGCATTAATGACAACCATCTCCTAACAGTTACAGAAGGGGACATCATATCAGGGATAGAGCCAGCCGAGTTGGCAAAAGACTGGCAGCAAAAAATTGAGAGTGGTATCGAGCAAGCGCAACGGGAGCGTACCCCTGCCTACCAAAGCCAAGCTCTTATGACTAGTTTAGGGGTTTTGGCTTTAGCGATCGCTACTCATTTGGGGCTGTGGTGGCTTTGTCGCCATTTGCCTTCCCAATGGGTGAGATGGTTAGGACGTGCCTCCAGTTCCCATGATCCAGGGAAAACGGTCAGTCTCGTGCTAATTTGTTTGCAATTAGCACTATGGAGCACAGTCGTTTTTTTTCTTACCGGACTCTTCCCTTGGTTCCGGCGCTGGCGCTACTTATTAATTAGTAATTTTCAAACTCCGATTTTTACCCAGAATGAGAAGAGTTATTCCATCTGGGATTTATTGGTGATTTTGCCAGCAATTATTACCCTGTGGTTAGTAGTTCGATGGTTTACACAATTACTTAAAAAATCTCCCCTTTTACAAGGTGCAGACCGGGGGGTACAGGAAACCGTTACTATTTTAGTTCAGTATGTCCTCACTGGTCTTGGTCTAATTATCATCCTACAAATTCGTGGTTTAGATGTCAGTTCCTTAGCGATTTTTGCTAGTGTTCTGGGGGTGGGGATTGGCTTTGGTTTACAAAATCTCGCCAACAATTTTGTCAGCGGTTTAGTTATTTTGCTAGAGAGACCAATTCGTGTAGGGGATTTTGTGAATGTGGGAGATTTAGTGGGTACAGTTGAACGGATTGGCTCTCGCAGCACAGAGATTCGCACTTTAGATCAGGTAACAATTATTGTGCCCAATTCTCACTTTTTAGAAAAAGAGGTGGTCAACTGGAATCATGGAGATCCAGTTTCCCGCATCCACTTGTCAGTAGGGGTTGCCTATGGTTCCAACATCAAGAAAGTGCGCGCTGCTATTTTAGAGGCAACAATTCACCATCCGGAGGTTTTAGGTCATCCTCAACCTCAAGTCTGGTTTATGGGTTTTGGAGACAATTCTCTGGATTTTGAACTTCTGGTTTGGACTTGTGATCCTCTTCGTCAGTTCAAACTCAAAAGCGATCTTTACTATCAAATCGAAGCAAGTCTGCGTCGGCATGGGATTGAAATCCCCTTTCCCCAAAGGGATTTAAACGTGCGCTCTCCCCAACTTGAAGAGGCATTAGCTACTTGGATGAAGCAGCAATCTCCTCCACAAAAACAACTTTACTATCCTGATGGGGTCAGAGTAATCGAAAGTTCGGCTCCCGCTGAAGCAGAAGAATGGATACCTGAGTATTTAATGCCAACAGCACAAAAAAATCTCCTAGAGAGGGTTAATCTAGATACCTTAGTAAATCAGATGCGTGGTGATGGTGGATTAGAGATTAAAGATCGTAAATATCGCCTGAAACTTTACCGCAACTGCTTTGTGGGATTTGAGGCAGTCAAATGGCTAATGAAAACCCAAAAAGCCACTCAAGCAGAAGCGATTCGTTTAGGACAAATGCTAGTCGAACAAAAAATTATTCATCATGTTGAAGAGCAGCATTCTTTTAAGGATGGATATTTGTTCTATCGCTTCTATGTAGACGAAGAGCAAGTTTGAGTACCATTAAAAAATTAAGTGGTCAATGAAGCACAAATATCAATGATCAAAATCTTGTGGAACAGGCATCTTGCCTGTCCTTAGCTACGTGGGGAGGCGGAGGTAGGGAGATGGGCAAGTTGGGGGAGATTAGGAAACAAGGGAGAAACTAATTGAAGCTTCCTTTTTCCCTTGCCCCTTAACCTTTTCCTTGCTTGTAAAAGAAGCTTCCCAATTCCTTACCTTTGTGTTAGTTGGGTAAGTACCTGATTGGAACGTTCTACAAAAGCCTTCATCCCATTAGCATCAAAGCCTTTTTGAGCCATCAGCGCTAAGTCATAGACATGTTGACAAATTTGCTGAGATAGCTCCTCAGAAGGGGACTTACCATCACTCTGCACAATACTACTCTGACTCAGTTGCACCAAATTATCAATCAGAGGATGAGCTGTATTGACTAATAGGATATGTTCTTCAGGAAACTGAGCCAACTGCTGTTGCATCATTGCCGTCATATCCTGCAAACGGCGCATGGCTTCTGGCAAGAGTACCATTGCTGGAGGTGTACCTTGGGGATCATCAGATTTGAGAGCTTGGGTACGGATATTGAGTTTGGGTTTGTTGAGAGCCTTCTCAAACAGCTCTTTAATGACTTCCGCACGGGTTTTATTCGTCTTGGGATCAACAATTTCCCCTGCCTTATCTTGATCAATGAGAGTATCATCTAGCTCCGAGTCTACCCGCGAAAACTTGACATCAGAATACTCCCGCTCTAGGAAGTTAATGAAGTGGGTATCAATAAAGGAATCCAGAAACAGGACTTCCAAACCCTGATTTTTGTGCAGTTCTACATAAGTGGCTTGGTTGGTTTCATCGGTGCAATAAAAGACATGGTTTTCGTGGTGTTCTTTATTGCGCTCCAGATAGTCTTTGAGGGTAGTGTAGGGTAAGTTAGATTTTCCTTGTTCTCCTTCTTTGTTGGCAACATCCTGCCAAACATCTCCCTCATCCGATTGCACTTGTACTTCTGGAGTATCATCATCTCCAGCTGGAGCACTCTCACCATTACCTTGGTAAGTAGTACGGTAGATAATGATGTCTTCCACTTGTTTTTTAAATTTGTCGTTGTTGAGAGAGCCAAACTTGACAAAAGTACCCACATCTTGCCAGCAACGGATGTATTCTTCCCAATCTTCACCGTAAAGGGACTTGAGGCGGTCAGCTACCTTTTTGGCAATATAATCAGCAATACGGCGTACTGTGCGATCATTAGTTAGAGCAGAGCGGGAAACATTCAGGGGAATATCAGGACTATCAATTACCCCCCGCAGCGGCATCAGGAAGTTAGGAATCACTTCTTCACAATGATCACTGACAAACACCTGATTGCAGAAGAGCTTAATATACCCTTTGGTAACATCTACATCTGGCTTGATTTTCGGGAAATAGAGAATACCGTTGAGCAGGAAAGGATAGTCAGTATTTAGGTGTACCCATAATAGGGGCTCTTCCTGAAACGGGTGAAGGTAACGATAGAATTCCAAATAATCTTCTTTCGTCAGATTTTGGGCAGATTGCTTCCACAGTGCCTCGTGCTTATTCAGCTCCTCATCATCCAGCTTGATGGGTACTGGCATAAAATCGCAGTAGTTTTTCACTAACTGTTTAATGCGAGCTGTTTCGACGTATTCGAGTTCTTCCTCTTGCAGGGTGAGAGTAACGGTAGTACCTCGCTGACTACGAGATGACTCGGAGATTTCAAAAGCAGGGGAACCGTCACAGGACCAATGAACTGCCTCAGCTCCTTGTTGGTAGGAAAGGGTATCAATTTCCACCTTCTTTGCCACCATAAAGGAGGAGTAGAAGCCTAAACCGAAGTGACCAATAATCTGCTGATCTGCATCCTTTTGATACTTTTGGATAAATTCTTCGGCACTAGAGAAGGCAACCTGGTTAATATATTTTTTCACCTCCTCGGCAGTCATGCCAATACCGTTATCGGTTACCGAGAGGGTTTTGTTGTCTTTGTCAACAGCAATGGAAATTTCCGGCTCCTCCAACTCCCCGTCAACTTCCCCAGAGTAAGAAACCATCTTCAGCTTCTGGATGGCATCTACCGCATTAGAAATCAGTTCCCGCAAGAAGATTTCGTGATCTGTGTAGAGAGACTTCTTGATAATGGGAAAGATATTCTCTGTATGTATAGTGATATTGCCCTGTTCTAAAACAGTCATAGGTGCTTCATTCCAATTGTGTACTGGTTTTTACTATGATCGATCTTGCGCGATCGCACTCATTTATCAGTAACAGATTTCCCCCTGCTGAGGATTCGGATCTCCGAACTATAAACTATTGGCGAACTAGATAATATCTTCAGCCATATCAACTGGGATTGACGAGCAACTATTGGTAAAAGTTGCTCGCCAATCCCAAGGTTTCTGCATCGCTGACCTAGCAGAGACTTCCTAAAGCTGATTTGACTCCTGTCTAAGTATGGAGATAAGCGGACTCGAACCGCTGACATCCTGCTTGCAAAGCAGGCGCTCTACCAACTGAGCTATACCCCCAAGCACCATTAATTAATATACCTTTGTTATTATACCCTTTCCTGCAGTTTTGCATAGGGGTATGGGAAAAAAATATCTCGAAGAATCCTGCGCTTGTTAGAGTTGATCTAGAAAAGCCGAATGTAGAGAAGCTTGTTATATCTGATTCAAAAGGGAAAATGGCTCTAGTAGTTGCAGCGTTTTATAAATTTGTCAGCTTGCCGGACTTTGCTCAGAAACAAAGCCCTCTGCTAGCACACTGCCAAGAGCAAAGTATCAAAGGAACGATTCTTTTAGCAGCAGAAGGTATTAATGGCACAATCGCAGGTTCACGCCAAGGCATTGATTCAGTCCTTGCTTGGTTGCAGTTAGATCCCCGCTTATCAGATCTCGAATCTAAAGAATCCTACACTGATTCCTACCCATTTGACCGCCTCAAAGTCCGGCTCAAGCAAGAAATTGTTACCTTGGGGATGCCTGAAGTAAATCCGAACCAGCAGGTAGGCACATACGTCAGCCCCCAGGATTGGAATGCCTTAATCTCAGATCCAGAGGTAGTAGTTATTGACACCCGTAATACCTATGAGGTAGATATCGGCACATTTGGGGGAGCACAAAACCCACAAACTGACTCATTCCGACAATTTCCTGATTACGTTGACCATCATCTAGACCCCGCTAAACATAAAAAAGTCGCTCTGTTTTGTACCGGCGGCATTCGCTGTGAAAAAGCTTCATCTTTGATGTTGAGTCAAGGTTTTCAGGAAGTGTACCACCTCAAAGGTGGCATTCTGAAGTATTTGGAGGAAATCCCAACTGCAGAAAGTCTGTGGGAAGGGGAATGTTTTGTTTTTGATCAACGTATCGCCCTCACCCACGGCTTAGCATCAGGAACCCACGATCTTTGCCGTAGTTGTGGGCATCCAGTGTCGGAATTTGATAAAGTCACTCCTCAATATCAAGAAGGCATTTCTTGCCCCTACTGTTTTGTTTGTTAGGTATTAGTGCACTTGACTCTATCTCAAAAAACAACAATTACGCAGGTTGTAACAAATCATTAAAACCTGCGTAATTTTTTTGGTTAACTCTTGAGTCATCAATGAAAGGCAATTGTAAAGGAGGCAATATGAGCAGGAGCAATAGCTTTAGATACAACAAATTTGCAGGTACCGTATAAGACAATCAAGAAAAGGTAGGGTTACGATGAAGAGCTACAATGTAACATCCAAGGGATATTCTGGAGACTCAGGCAAAGATGGAATAGACCCCTTTGGAGAAATCAATGATTATCAAGGGCTTATCCCTGCCGTCGGAGAATCCTTGGCTTCCCCCATCCGCAACAGTTATGCCAGCTCCGGTAAGCAAAATGTGAGGTTACTAAGCTTGAAAGAGTTGGGTGGTAACCTAAAACCTTCAAACCTCAGTGACGACAACAATATTGCTCGATATTCCTCACAACCCTCAATCATATCAGTTAGTAATTTCACAAGCTTCACGAGTGGCGAGATTTCCAGCCAAGAAAACCCCATCATAGGAAACGCAGTCAGTACGACTCTCAAATCCTTAGGCTTAAATAATAGTGAACCCTCCACAATTGAAAATGAGTCCCCCTCTGTCGAGAGCTTAAGGAACTCCCAGGTAGTGTTTGCTAGCTCCAGCAATGAGGCTAACATCAACAGCAATTACTCTACCCCTACCAAAACTGAAACTTTCCCAGACAGTTCTAACTCGACGACTTCCATTACCACCAATGACACCAATAACTTGTTCCTCTCGAACAGCAACAGAGGTTCAAGTCAGCCATCGGCTCAGACACCACTGGAGATCGCATTAAGCTTTTTGAGGGAGAATGCTCAGGATTTTGCTCTGACGGCAGCAAGTGTAGAAAACTTGATTGTCACTGATCAGTATGTGTCTGAGCACAACGGTGCTACCCATATTTATTTCGCTCAGCAGTTCAATGGGCTCGAAGTATTCAACGGCGATCTTAACCTGACAATTACCGCAGATGATCAGGTTGTGAGTATAGGCAATCGGTCTGCTCAGAGTCCAGTGCAACAGTTTAATAACACACAACCAAGACTGAGCGCTGCTGAAGCTGTTGAGGCTGCTGCTGCTCGCGTAGGCTTAACCTTCGATTCACCCATGAACTTAGTAGAAAATATTGGTGGAGTAGCACAGGAGGTTACGTTCGCGGGTGGCAATGTCTCCCATGACGATATCCCAGCCCAACTGATGTACCAGATCGGCAATGATGGGCAAGCACACTTAGTGTGGCATACAGTCATCAACTCTACTAATTCTTCCGACTGGTGGGAAATGACCATTGATGCTTCCACCGGGCGAGTGTTAGAGCAGGTTAACTGGACATTCCATGCTGACTACAATGTATTTGATCACCCCCTAGAGCATCCCAATGATGGTCCGCGCACCATCGTGACTGATGTTCATGATCCAATTGCCTCACCTTTTGGCTGGCATGATACCAACGGAGTCAACGGAGCTGAATTTACCGACACCCGAGGCAACAATGTTTTTGCCCAGGAAGACAGGGATGCCAATAATACAGGTGGTTACCGCCCTGATGGTGGAACCGATCTCATCTTTGATTTTCCCCTAGACTTAGCTTTGGATCCAATTGACTACGAGGATGCGTCAATTACCAACCTCTTTTACTGGAACAATGTTCTGCATGATATCTACTTCCATTACGGATTCGATGAGGCAGCAGGTAACTTCCAGTTTACCAACTACAGTGGAAACGGCTTAGGTGGAGATCCAGTACAAGCAGATGCTCAGGATGGATCGGGATTCAACAATGCTAATTTCGCCACCCCGCCAGATGGTATAGCTCCACGAATGCAGATGTTCATTTGGGATTGGACTACACCTCGTCGTGACAGCAGCTTCGACAACGGTATCATCATTCACGAATATGGTCATGGCGTCTCCAATCGGCTTACTGGTGGTGCCTCCAATTCAGCCGCTCTCAATGCGACTCAAAGTGGTGCGATGGGCGAGGGCTGGAGCGACTTTTGGGCGATAGCGTTGACCATGAAAGACACCGATACCAGCAGTGATAGTTATGGAGTGGGCACTTATGTACTAGGTCAACCTCCAGATGGTCCAGGTATTCGTAACTTTCCCTACAGTACTGACCTGAGCGTTAACCCCCTCACTTACGAGGATATTAAGACCCTCAACCTTCCTCACGGTGGCGGAGAAATCTGGGCTGTAACGCTACTGGATCTGTACTGGAACTTTGTCGATCAATACGGGTTCGATTCGGATATCTACAATGGCACTGGCGGCAATAACATGGTCATGCAGCTGGTCATGGATGGATTAAAGATACAGTCAGCCAACCCCAGCTATTTAGAGGCTCGCGACGCGATACTCGCAGCTGATCTGCTCAACAATGGCGGTGCTAACCAAGAACTGATTTGGGAAACCTTTGCTCGTCGGGGTATGGGTGTGAGTGCTAATGATGGCGGTAATGCTAACTCACTTAATGTCACGAATGGATTTGATGCGCTCACCAGCAGCGGTATCGTGACACTTAATAGTGAATTGTACGAACTTGGGGACAATATCTCGATCAGTGTGAGCGATCTCGACCTAGCTGGCACTGGTTCTTTATCTATTGCCCTGACCTCAAGCGACGGTGATAGTGAGACTATCTCTCTGACAGAGAGCGGTACCATTCTGGGTTTGTTTGAAGGTAGCATTCTTTCAGCAGGTGGAGGCATTACTGCTGGAGACGGAACCTTGCAAGTGGCAAACGGAAGTACGATCACCGTCACTTACAACGACCTAGATGATGGCACCGGTAATCCAGCTTTAGTGACTGATACAGCTCAGGTTGTGACCTTTGTTGATATCTTCAACGCCGACTTCAGTGACAACAGTGGCAATCCTAGCTTGGATGGTTTTACGATTGATAACACTGGTGCTCCAGTGAGTGGGCTGTGGCATCTCTCCACTGGTCGTGGAAATCAACCCAACCACTCTGCTGATGATAGTATTTACTTTGGTCAAAATGAAGGCCCCAACGGTGGTGGTAACTATGACGTTGGTCACACTGCTGGTCGGATTATTTCCCCATTCATTGACTTAACCAGTGCTCCTACCGCCCAGCTTTCCTTCAACTACTTCCTGGAAACCGAGGGATCATCATTCTTTGATCAAGCACAGGTACTGGTTTCTGATGATGGTGGCGTGACCTTTAATCCCATTGCTTCCAACCCGGGTGAACTGGTAGACCCTACCACTGGCTGGACAAATGCCACCTTTGATTTGACTCCCTTTGTCGGCAATACCATCCAACTCCAATTCGATTTTAATACTGGCGATGGTATCGCTAACAACTTTGAAGGTTGGTATATTGACGATGTGATAGTGCAAGCTCCTGGCACCCCACTTGGTGAAATCCACGGTAGCAAGTGGAATGATATCGACGGGGACGGCGTGCGGGATGCTGGTGAATTAGGACTCCAAGGCTGGACGATCTATCTTGATCAGAATAACAATGGTCAACTCGACAATGGTGAACTCTCCACCGTCACTGATGCCAACGGCGATTACTGGTTCACAGATCTGGCACCGGATACCTACACTGTAGCTGAGGTTTTACTACCGGGATGGGAGCAGACATTTCCCAGCGATACCAGTGGTAATGAAACAACTATTATCGACTTTGAATCCCTTGAACATGAAGATGGAAATATAGCTGACCATGGCTTTTCTTACGAAGAAGATGGTTTTGTTTTAGAGAATCTCAGCAATCAGTTCGAGTTTGCTAGCTTTGGAACCCTACATCCGAATTTCTCTGGTTCAACTGCTCTATATAACAACACAATCAACGGCATTAGTCGATTGACCTCCCTCGACGGACAGCCCTTTGATCTCATGTCCATTGATTTGACTGAACTCAACGGTTCTAGTGTCGCTGATGTTACCTTTACAGGTGAACTCAGTGGAGGCGGAACAGTTACCCAGACCTTTACAATCGATGGCATTTCTTTTGATCCAGAAACCTTTGTCTTCAGTGGGTTTAATGATGTGATTGCAGTTGAGTGGTCACAGGTATCACCCTTTCACCAATTTGACAACATCACGATCACTACAGATCAAAATACTATTCCAGGTACCCACACAGTGGAACTTGACCCAGGGGAGATTGTCAACGACATCGACTTTGGTAACCAACAGATTCCCTCATCCACTATATTTGGTACCCTTGGTCCTGATGAACTCAACATTTTTGAGAGCCCAGTAATCGTTTTTGCTGGTGGCAGTAATGATATTGTAGATGGCTCTCAAAGTCCTGGTGGCAATCGCTACTACGGCGGTGATAGGGACGATATTATTTGGGCTAGCGTCTACGATCGCTTGTTTGGTGAAGACGGTAACGATACCTTGTTTGCTGGCGATGGCAATAGCATCTTGCACGGTGGCGCTGACGCAGATCAGTTCTGGATTGCTCTAGCTGCTCTTCCCAGCGCTGCTAACACAATTGCCGACTTTGAGGAGGGTGTTGATCTGATCGGTATTGGTGGCTTGGGCATTAGTTTCGGTGATCTAAACATCACTCAAAATGGAGATGATGCGATCATCAATGCCTTAGGTACAGACTTAGCTATCCTAACAGAAATCCAGGCAACTGCTCTTGATAGCACTAGTTTTGTCTTTGCCTAGAGTAGCGATAATTGCTAACTTACATCTGGCATTGCAGAAATAATGCATTGCCAGTTTTTTTATATTGATTAGACAGAAAAATATAATTTTACCCTTCTCCCAAAACAGAAGACAGATAAAGGATCAAGGCTTTTTGTAAATTATCGGGAGATTAACTATAGTTGCTAGCTACAGGTAAGTCTCCTAATAACTGGGATTGCTGAGACTAGGGTTGGCGGCAAAAGTGACTTCTTGAACTTCACCAGGAGCGCCCAATTGCTTTGCTGTTTCGTCATTATAGGCAACTACAACACCCCCAGCATTGCCCGCACGGACGCTCAGTTTTTCCTTTGCCACCCAAGTACGCTGCGTTCCTTCTGGTAAAACACCTTCAAACTCTTTATTACCATCTACTACTACCCGAATCCAGGACTCAGCCTTGAGGATAACTTCTACTTGCACTGGCTTGCCATCTTGAGAGTGTTGCGTCACATTAGTGGCTTTGCTTGGTGCTATCTTTTGTTTCTGCTCTATCTGTTGCGCATTGTTTGGTATCGGTAACTGGTAAGTTTGTTCGGGAATTTCTAATGGTTGAATCGCTTGAATGGCAGAACGCTTAACCAGATAAGATAAACTATTCACTGCACCTATAACCAAAAAAATGTAGAGCAAATAAAGATGAAGAGGTCGCAGTTGAGCTGCCCTCATATGCCTCCAAGAAGATCTGATTAACTTTAGACCTTCTCCTGTGGGATAGGTACTGGCAAATTCTGTTCCGTTTAAACCCAAGGCATCGGCAAAGCGCTTGATAAAACCTTTGATGTAAACTGGTTCTGGTAACTCGTCAAGATCGCCTTCTTCAATGGCTCGTAACAATCGTGCCTGAATCCGAGTTTTTTGAGCTACTTCTTCTAGGGTTATGGACTGTTGTGTACGAAACTCGTGCAGGCGAGACCCTAGTTCTTCAAGTTTCTCGATTTGTTCTTGGTGAAAATGGCTTTTATTATACTTCATAGACGGTACTCCTTGATATCTGCTGGCACTTTTACTGATGCTAGGTGGACTTGGTTGTAAAGGGAGCGTATTTCAAACTCTTGCAGGTGACGGTAGCAACCACTGAATAGTACAGACTCACCTGGCGGTTGTAATGTAATTGCATCAATCGCAATACGATGCAAATTAATCACCCGATAGCCTAATAGTTCTGCAACACGACGAATCTGACGATTTCTCCCCTCCTTTAGCACAATTTCCAAAAGTGTTTCCTTTCGTCCTCGCTTGAGTACCTGGACTTGAGCCGGTAAAGTTTTTTTCCCTGCTAGATTAACACCTTGACGCCAAAGTTTTAGTATTGATTCAGGGGGATAATCATCTACCCAAACGTGATAAGTCTTAGCAATGTGATAGCGCGGATGAGTGAGGTGAAATGTTAGTACCCCATCATTTGTCAGAAGTAATGCACCGGTAGATGCTAAATCAAGGCGTCCCACAGGATGAAGTCCCTGACCCCTAGCTAGTGTTTTTGGTAATAAATCCAGAACCGTAGTACGATTCCTCGAGTCACAGCAAGTGGAAACTACCCCAGCAGGTTTGTTCAGTAAAAGATAAATAGATTGAGGACGATTGCTTGGTTTGATAGGTTTACCATTGACTTCGATCAAGTCAGTGTCTGGATTAGCTTTTTGCCCTAGATGTGCCAACGTACCATTGAGCCGAACCTGCCCTGCTAAGATCAGCTTCTCAGCTTCACGTCGCGAGGCAATACCCCACTGGGAAATAATTTTTTGTACTCTTTCCTGCATGGTTCAATTAAGGTTTGACTTGGTTCATGAGTGACAATGGCCATACTTGGGGCGGACTACTACCCTGCAGGAACTGCTAAGGAATATTGTTCGTCCTCTAGTATCAACCTCAGCCTAGCAACCAACTAGAATATACTATGTACAAATATTACAAGAATGTGGATAACTCTACTTTTCGATTCTTAAATCAGAAAAATAAGGGAAAGTTGGGTCTAATTGCTAATTTGGCATATTTCGGCTTATTTACCAAACCCGCTCCTTAGCTGGTAAACATCTCTGTTTGCAAGTTGAGGCTGATGGGCATATGAGGAGAGAGCTTCAAGATTTGTTTTCTAAAAGATGTATAATTACTGACCGATTTGAGAATACTTATATCCTACTTCTGTTTGAGGTGTTATGGTCGTTGAAGCTCCAAAAGTCTCGAAACCAAAGCAAAGCCGAATTATTAGCACGGTATTGACAAGGGCACTGAAACTATGGTTAAAGTCCCAAGTTGAGCAGGTTGAAGACCTACAGTTAAAGATCTTTGGGAGCGATCGCCAAATCCTCACAGGTTATATCCCTAGTGTTTCCCTTGCAGCCAGCCATGCGATCTATCAAGGACTGCATCTGAGCCAAATTCAACTCGAAGGTACTAGCATTCGCATTAATCTGAGTCAGGTGATCAAAGGTAAACCTCTGTATCTTTTGGAACCAGTACCAGTCGAAGGTGAACTTCTACTTCTAGAAAGGGATCTGCAAGCCTCATTACGATCGCCTTTATTATCTACTGCTGTGACGGATTTAGTTAATACCTGGGTCCAAGATGATACTATAACCAACTTAGCTGAGCATTTAAAAGACCAACAAATCAGCTGGCAAGAAATTGAGATTGATACCCATAGGTTAACCTTGAAAGGGACTTTGACGGATGCTACTTTCCAGGCAGTGCCAGTAGTAATTCGTGCTAGTATTCAACTCGCAACCAAGTGCATACTGCGATTTACTTCGCTCCAGATCCAAATGGCCCCAGAGCAACCACCAGTTGACTTGGATGACTTTGAAGTAGATTTAGGCTCAGAAGTTGAACTTCAAGAACTCATTGTAACTCGAGGAAAGTTACTCTGTCGTGGAAGCCTGAAGGTAATTCCCTAGAGCGTCGATTCAGTAATCATAAAATTACGGAGCAACAGTCCAATTATGCAGCAAGCCCTAATTAATCTGTCACAGCACCAACACTACTAGAGGAAACTAGTTTGGCATATTTCGCAAGTACTCCAGTAGTATAAAGGGGTTGCTTTGGTTGCCAATTGGCACGTCGTTGCTCTAGTTCTGCGTCAGATATATGGAGGTGTAGCGATCGCGCTGGGGCATCAATAGTAATTAAATCCCCTTCGTTGACTAAGGCAATTGTACCTCCAACTGCTGCCTCTGGGGCCACATGACCGACTACCACACCATAAGTACCTCCAGAAAACCGTCCATCCGTAATTAAACCGACAGCATCTCCCAAGCCTGCACCAATAATTGCGGAAGTGGGAGCTAGCATTTCCCGCATTCCTGGACCACCTTTTGGTCCTTCGTAGCGTACCACAACCACATCCCCAGCTTTAATCTGACCAGCAAGAATTGCCTGTAGGCAAGCTTCCTCGGATTCAAATACCCTTGCTGGACCAGTAATTTGTGGTCTTTTGACACCAGTTATCTTGGCAACTGCTCCTTCTGTGGCAAGGTTACCCTTGAGAATTGCCAAGTGTCCCTGAGCATATATAGGATTATCCAAACAATGAATCACATCTTGATCTGTCGCTGGTTCTTCTGGAACATCTGCCAAGACTTCCGCTACAGTTTTACCAGTAATAGTCAAAGCATCGCCGTGGAGCAAGCCATGCACCAGGAGAATTTTCATAACTTGGGGAATTCCACCAGCTCGGTGTAAATCAGTCGCCACATATTTACCACTAGGCTTCAAGTCACACAGCACTGGTACTTTGCCACGAATGGTTTCAAAATCGTCTAGGGATAACTCAACACCGATAGAATGGGCAATAGCAAGTAGGTGCAGAACTGCATTAGTTGAACCACCAACTGCCATAATTACTGCAATAGCATTTTCAAAAGCTTTGCGGGTGAGAATTTGTTTGGGCAGTAGTTGGTTGCGAATTGCCTCTACTAAAACAAAAGCAGATCTTTCTGCACTATCAGCCTTCTCTGCATCTTCTGCCGCCATAGTAGAAGAATAGGGCAAACTCATGCCCATTACCTCAAACGCTGAGGACATAGTATTAGCAGTAAACATGCCACCACAAGAACCAGCACCAGGACAAGCATTGCGCTCCACCGCTGTTAGTTGCGCCTCATCTATTTTCCCCGCACTGTATTGCCCAACCGCCTCGAAAGCACTAACCACTGTCAAGTCAGACCCGTTATAGTGTCCAGGTTTAATCGTGCCACCATAGACAAAGATAGCTGGAATATTCATCCGAGCGATCGCAATCATCGCTCCTGGCATATTCTTATCGCAGCCCCCAATTGCCAGCACCCCATCCATACTTTGGCCATTACAAGCCGTTTCGATGGCATCGGCAATTACTTCCCGTGACACTAGGGAATATTTCATCCCTTGGGTACCCATAGAAATGCCGTCACTCACCGTAATTGTGCCAAACATCTGAGGCATTGCCCCAGCCTCTTTAATACCTGCTTCTGCTCGTTTTGCTAAATCATTGAGCCCCATATTACAAGGGGTAATCGTGCTATATCCATTAGCAAGACCGACAATTGGTTTAGTAAAATCTTGATCTTGGAAACCCACTGCCCTGAGCATTGCTCGATTAGGGGCTCTCTGAACACCCTGGGTTACTACTTGGCTTCTAACATTGTCTGGCATTGATTAGTTATCCCCTTAGCTATATAAATACAACAAAATACAATTGGATAATTTATTTCTTGGAGTTCCCTTAAACTTTTACCCTATCATGCGGTAACTTACTCCTGTCAGCCCTCGTCAAAAACTAGTTACTGTTGACTTTGTAAACGTGATATGGTATTAAACGCAAATTGGAAAAACTCTACACCCTACACCCCACACCCCACACCCAGCCTACACGCTAAAGATGCCGTCAAAAGTCAGGTTGTGACGTCTAAAGGTACTTTTCAGGGTAATGTATGACATTGTTTAACACAGGCGAGGTAGATAATCATGGATGCCCGTGAATTGCTGAAGCGATATGCGGCAGGGGAAAGGGACTTTTATAATGTAGATTTACAAGGGATGTCTCTAATTGGAGTTAACCTGAGCAAAGCTCACTTAAGAAGAGCAAACTTGAGCCATACTAATCTTACTGGGGCATTCCTCAAAAGTGTCAACCTACGGGAGGCGAATCTTTGTCAAGCTAATTTGCGAGGAAGTGACTTACAGGAGGCAAACTTAATTGTCAGCAATTTGGAGCAGGCGAATCTTTGCCAAGCCAATTTGATTGATGCTAATCTGCGAGCTTCTAACCTCATTGGAGCTAATCTGAGTGGAGCCAATCTCAAAGAAGCGGTTCTCAGTGAAGCTGTTTTAAAGGAAGCAAACTTGAGTGGAGCTAAACTGCATGAAGCTTCCCTATGTCGCAGCAATCTCTCCAAAGCTCTCTTGATAGATACTATCCTTGAAGCAGCAAATTTGACGAATGCCATCCTCGCTGAAGCCAATCTCAAGGGAGCGAATCTTTCTAGTGCTCTGTTGAATGGGGCCAACTTTACTGCAGCAAACCTTAGTCAAGGGAACCTTAGTCGGGTAAAAGGGAATGGAACCAATATGGCAAGTGCTAATCTTACTGAGGCAAAACTCAGAGGAGCTAGCTTGAGTTGGACAACTCTACGAGGAGCAAATATGACTAGGGCTAATTTTTACCGAGCCAAACTTTGTTGGTCTAACCTTACTGGAGCTATTTTAGTTGAAGCTGTCTTGATTGATGCTAATTTGAATCAGATTACTTTGCGTAATGCTGATCTCAGAAGAGCAATTATGCCTGATGGTTTCCAACATGATTGATCTTATGATAAAAACTTCTCCGCGTCCCCGCGTCAGCCTTAACGATAAGTATTCAACCGGACATGATATCACTGGTGAGTTATTTCCGCTGCCCTGCACTAGGATTATTAATCTTCTTACTCCTGCTACTAATACCTACACCTATCCAGGCAGCGACAATCCCACCAGAAAGAACAACCCTTACCCTAGAATTACTGCAAGAGAGGCTCAATTTTCCCATCCAAAGTGAAGGTTTCTCTACCATTGACCTGCGACAACTGATTATTGATTTAACTAATGAGAATGGGGAATTTCGTGAGCAGTTCTACCAACGGTTGCAAACTCAGATTAACCGCTCAAAAACTCCCTTAGGCATAGATTTGAGTGAATCCTTGATTCAAGGGGAGTTTATCGCTAGCAAATGGGGAATGCAAACTTCCTTGTCTCAAGCTGGGTTATCCTCTCTGCTTTCTCCAGCAGAACAAGAACAACTGCAAACTGACAATCGCTTTTTAACTAAACCTGGTGAACAGATTCCCTTAGTTACTGTCTTCCGAGGACCATTGAAATTCCCGCAAGCACGTTTTACTGGTATAGTCAATTTTGCCAATACCTTCTTTCTGCAACGGGTAGAAGCATCGCAGACGACGTTTATCCAAGAAGTCAACTATTCTAATACTCGCTTTGCTAAGTTAGCAGACTTTACTCATACTACCTTTGGTCGAGAAGTCAATTTTAGTAGTAGCATTTTCTTTGATAACGCCAAGTTTAGCCAAACTCAGTTCCTAGGTACTGCTAACTTTACTGGTAGTACTTTTCATAATGCTGCTAACTTCCTTCAGGCAGAATTTACTCAATTAGCCAACTTTAGTCGTAGCCAATGGTTCCAAACTGCAGATTTTAGGGAAGTTAGCTGGCGCGATCGCACTTTATTGAACAAGAGTCACTTTACCCAATCTTTGTTGCTAACTAATGCCACCTTGGAAAAATCTACCACTTTTCGGGAAACTCGCTTCCAGCAACCAGTAGTACTGCAGGATGTCAGTTTGCTCGACCAAGTAGATTTTAGCAGTGCTCGGTTTGGCCAGAATGCTTACCTTAATGTGGCGGGTATGACCTTTGATTCCAACTTAGCAAAAATTTTAGGTGATACTGGTCGTATTGGTAGGGTTTTCTCTGTCCCTAAGCTGCAAGACAATGAGGATGTGCTCCGTAATCTGGTTAGGAATTTTCGCAGCCAACAGCAAATTCCCGATGCCAATCAGCTAGAGTATACAACCCAACGTTTAAGACGGCAGCAATTGCGGCATGATCTTTTAGGTAACAGTAGAATTAATCCCTTTTCTGCCAGCTGGTTACTAGATGCCTCACGCTGGTTCGGATTAAGTATAATACTACTTTTAAGTCAAGATGGCACCAGTTTCCGACTAGTTTTTGGAGTAGGCATGGTGGCGATCGCTTTTTTCGGTCTACTATTCTGGTTAATTGACCGTTGGCGGCGACGCTATCCTCAACCAATTCTACCGACTTATGGGGAAACTACCTACATGTTAGGATCTTTTACAGTAGTAACGGTTACTGGCATAATTACCATCTTCCGTGCTGGGGAGCAACCCTGGCTGACTCTCCTGTGCTTGGGAGGTATTCTGCTCCCAGTACCATTAGTGCTAGTATGGCAGCTTTATCAACAAGGTCGCTACCACGACTTACTAAATGTCAGCTACTTTGTCGAAGACGGCAGTTTACGCCAGCTGCACTTACTAATAGGACGATTACCAATTATGCCTCGGTTTGCTATCTTCCGCGATCGCTATTTACCGATTCTTTGGGAACGTCGCTGGAGTTGGCTCAACTACTACGACTTTAGCCTTAATAACCTCCTCAAGTTCGGCTTCAACGATATTCGCCTACGGGATGAACACCTCCCTGGAATCATCACCACCCTCGCTTGGTATCAGTGGAGTTTGGGTATTCTCTACATTGCCTTGCTTCTGTGGACTCTTTCTCGTACTATTCCTGGATTGAACTTATTTATTTATTTGTAATTTTACTTCCCAGTCAAATCCACAATTAACTTAGCTAATTCGACACTCACACCAATAGGTTCGCCAAGCCGGAGCTGTAACTGGGGAAACTGCTGTGCTGAACTTACCACCATTTGTGCGATCGCATCAGTAATGCCTCCAGAAAATAAAAAGTAAGGAATAATTGTGAGCTGCTGATAACCAGCATCAGCTAAGGTTGTTACCTGCTCCTCTAGAGTTGGTTGCATTGACCAGTAAGCTACCACAGCTCCCAATTGGTCCGCAACAACCTTCACTGGCTCATTGCCTCCAGAGCGGCGACTACCATGAGCTAACAAAATCTTGGGAGCATTCCATTGTTGTAAATTTGTAGTGTGTGCGTGTAGCGTGCGCGTAGCGCAAATATCTTGCTCACTTTGGGTAATTCCAGGGAGCAAGATGCTCCCACTACGATTGTCTGTGCGACTTTGGGATGCTTCCAAAATTTTGGCATCAGTCTCTACTGCACTTAACTGCTTTGCCAGTATTTTTCCCAAACCTGGATTAGCACCCAAGTGAGGTTGTAGGCTCAGCACTATCGAATTTCCTAAATTTGCTTGTGCCAGTGCCACCTCTGCCGGGATATCTTCCATTACATGTACTCCTGGTAACAGAAATAGAGGCAACAATTGCACTTGTTGGCAACCAGCACCCACAGCTACATTAGCGAAGTGCTGGATTTGTTCATGGAGGGAAGAGGGAGCCAATTCTAAAGTTGCTGTACCCACCAGTACTGGTGCAGCTGTGTGGTTAACATTATTCTGGACAAACTCTTGGGGATTACTGAATTTTGGTGTCTGATTATAGTTTGGGTTACTCAACTGGTCATGCACCAACTCTGCCAGTTTTTCCATCGCCAACTGGGGACGTGGATCACGGCTCCCATGAGATATCAACAGATAAGCAGATGAGGACAACTGTGTATTGGGAAACTTTGCTTGATTTTGTAAATGATTGTATCGTTTTTGCTGTTTGCACTTAATTACCAGTGTAACTCACCACAAAGTCACAAAGAGCACAAAGAAAATCTATACGTCTTAATCTGCCATCCTAGTGCTATAAACCGGAGTCAATACTGCATAGTCAACGCAACTAACTTAAAGATATCTTGTTGAAAGCTGTCAACTAAAGGCTCTTCAGAAAAAAGGCAGAGGGCAGAGGGCAGAGGGCAGAAGGCTCTAAGGGAAGCTGACTTGTTTCTCATCTTGTTTTTTGACGTGGTATTTTACACTATTGCCTGCGTCGTCAGACGCTTATTACTAAAATCTAAAATCTCAATAATATGACAATCCCACCTCATCCCTCTGGAGATAGTTCCCACAAAACCACAGAAGAAACCTCGGAAAATAGTCAATTTCCAGCATTGTTGGCTAAAAGCCAAGAAGAGCAGCATCTATCTACCCTACCATTGCCTAGGTTGACAAATACGCAAAATGAGGCAGTAAACAAGAATTCTAAGCAGCCAATCTCCCTAATTATTCTCAGTGCGATCGCTATCTTGATTTTAGGATTAACTATTGATAACTTTTGGCTGGGAATGTCGGGAGCCTTAGTAGCGCTGCTGGTTTCGTTGCAGGAAATTTCGCCAACTCTACGCCAATGGTTCAATAACCTTTTGCCGCCCTCCAAGCGATCGCAACTAATCGCCTTCTTGGGTACTATCATCGCGATCGCTGGCTTACTCAAGTTTGTTGGTTTTTACCAAAGTGTAGGCAATTGGTTGGCTCAGGCAAAATGGGATGAATTTGGTTCTTGGGCAGAATGGATAGGCGCAGTGGGGCAAATTATGATTGCCGTTGTTACAGCCTATATTGCTTGGCGACAGTACATAATTTCTAAAGACTTGACAATTCAACAAAACCTGATTACCCAACAGCAAACCATTGATGCATACTTTCAAGGTATCTGTGAATTAGCATTAGATGACGAAGGATTGCTAGAAGATTGGCCTCAAGAAAGGGTATTTTGTGAAGGCAGAACTGCCGCAATTCTTAGTAGTGTAGACGCTAATGGCAAAGCCAAAGTCTTAAGATTTTTGTCTCAGTCCCGTTTACTAACTCCCCTAAGAAGGGATAATCACTTAGGAAGACCCATGCTAGATGGTCAAGGAGGTTATCAAGAAGACCGAGCTAATGGAGTACGGGTAATTGATTTGAACGTGATCTTAGCAGGAGTCAATCTTAGCGGTACTGATCTTCGGTGGACAGAACTAAGTGATGCCAATCTGGTTAGAACCAATCTTAGTTGCTGTGACCTCGCTCATGCTAACCTGACTCGCTCCATTTTGTACGAAGCCAATCTTACTGGAGCTGACATGAAGGGAGTTCAACTGTTCTATAGCTCACTGGAAACCGCTAGTCCCCGCAGCCGCACTCACCCCCCTGACTATCATACTGGTGCTTACACAGGTGCGGTGGTGGAGGGAGCTAATTTTACTGGCGTCCTCAGACTCAATGAGCAACAGCGCTATTACTGTTGTGCTTGGTGCGGCAAGGAATCTCGTCAAACAATTCCCGGTGGCTGCGAAGGCATTCCCAATAAATTGGGTCGATAATTAGCTATTAGTTGTTGCTTAGCCGTAAATAACAAACAACAAACAACAAACAACTAATGAATCCGAAATATTCCTTAGTCGTTCCAGTTTACAACGAAGAAACAACCATTATGGAACTCTACCGCCGGATGGAGGCGGTGATGGATGAACTAGGGGAAGTGGAATTAATCTTGGTAAATGATGGTAGTCGCGATCGCACTTTATGGCTATTGCGAGAACTACACAAAAAAGATCCACGGGTTTGTTACCTCAGCCTCTCTCGTAACTTTGGTCATCAAATTGCTGTTACTGCTGGTTTAAATTTTGTTCGTGGTCAAGCTATTGTGATCCTAGATGCTGACTTACAAGACCCACCAGAGTTAATCCCCCTAATGGTAGAAAAGTGGCAGCAAGGCTACCATGTTGTTTATGCTCAGCGTACCCAACGGCGTCAAGAAGGTTGGTTCAAACGTCTGTTTGCCTATGTATTTTATCGCCTCCTCCGAAGTCTAGCAGATGTTGATATTCCCTCGGATACAGGAGATTTTTGTTTAATGGACCGACAGGTAGTAGATGTCCTCAATACTATGCCAGAACGGAACCGGTATATCCGGGGACTACGTTCCTGGGTAGGTTTGCCTCAAACTGCGATTCATTATGAGCGGGATCCACGCTTTGCTGGAGAAGTGAAGTACACCTTTCACAAGTCCCTATCCTTAGCAGCAAATGGTCTAGTTTCTTTCTCCAGAATACCTCTGCGACTCTCTACTTATATTGGCTTGGTAGCAGCAGCAGTGGCAATACTGATGGCAGTGCTCGTTCTCTACTGGCGCATCATTACTCCCTCATCTCCCTTAACGGGTTTTGCCACTATCATGATTGCAATTTTCTTTCTCGGTGCAGTACAACTAGTGAGCATTGGCATTTTGGGGGAGTATGTGGGACGTATTTATGAAGAAGTCAAAGGCAGACCTCTGTATGTATTATCAGAGGTGGGAGGGTTTTTAGAAAATTCCCCTAAAACGGATGAGCGAAAAAAGGAGTGGGGAAACGAGTGAGCAGACGCACCAGACGCGGAGACGCGGGGACGCGGAGAATGAAAATCCCACTTCATATTTCGTTCACCCTAGTGAAGGGATACATATAGAAGCTATGAACAACAAATTTACTGAGATTATTGAGCTGATGTGGGACAATCCCAGATGCCCGACTTATTGAAGAAGTCGGGCATCTAAACAGCGGATATCCGTGGAGAAAGGGTGGGGATTACATCATACCCATGCCGCCCATACCACCCATGCCGCCCATGCCGCCCATGCCGCCCATGCCGCCCATGCCGCCCATGTCGGGAGCAGCAGCTTTCTTCTCAGGCTTCTCAACCACAAGGGCTTCTGTAGTTAAGACCATACCTGCAATTGAACCGGCATTTTGGATGGCTGAGCGCACAACTTTTGCTGGGTCGATAATACCAGCAGCAATCAAGTCTTCAAACTCGCCAGTGGCGGCATTGTAGCCAGTATTGCCATCACTATGCCGCACCTTTTCCACAATCACAGAACCTTCAGCACCAGCATTATCTGCCATTTGGCGTAAGGGTGCTTCTAGTGACTTAGTGAAGATATCAGCACCGATTTTCTCTTCTTCGTCCAAACTCTCTTTAATGGTAGAAATCTTGTCGCACAAGCGAATCAAGGTTGTGCCACCACCAGCGACAATACCTTCTTCTACAGCCGCTTTAGTAGCATTGAGAGCATCTTCAATGCGCAACTTACGATCCTTAAGTTCGGTTTCCGTAGCTGCACCAACCTTGATTACTGCCACACCACCAGCTAATTTGGCAATTCGCTCTTGCAGTTTTTCTTTGTCGTAGTCAGAGTCAGTTTCATCGAGTTGCTTGCGAATTTGAGCAACCCGCTTCTCCACATCAGCTTTGGTCGCACCACCAGCAACAATAGTAGTAGTGTCTTTATCAATCGTGATTTTTGTCGCCGTTCCCAGCATATCCAGGGAAGCTGCATCAAGACTCAAGCCAATATCTTCGGAGATTACCTGACCACCAGTAAGTACTGCAATATCTTGTAGCATTTGCTTGCGGCGATCGCCAAAGCCAGGAGCTTTTACTGCTGCAGCGTTCAAGACACCCCGCGCTTTATTTACCACCAAAGTTGCTAAGGCTTCCCCTTCCAAATCTTCGGCAATAATTAACAACGGTTGGCTAGCGCGAGCAACTTTCTCTAGGATCGGTACCAAATCCTGGATAACGCTAATTTTTTTATCGGTAATCAGAATACGGGGATTTTCATATTCCACCGTCATCCGTTCGTTATCAGTAACGAAGTAAGGGGAAATATAACCGCGATCAATCTGCATCCCTTCAACTACATCTAGTTCAGTAGAGAGAGATTTTGATTCTTCAACGGTGATAACGCCATCTTTGGTGACTTTGTCCATCGCTTGGGCGATCATTTCACCGACTTCTTCATCATTACCAGCAGAAACTGTAGCTACTTGAGCAATTGCTTCGCCAGCAACAGGTTTTGCCATTGCCTCCATCTCTTTGACTAGATGGGCGACAGTTTTTTCGATACCTCGGCGCACAGCGACAGGATTTGCACCAGCAGCCACGTTTTTCAAGCCTTCACGAATTAGTGCTTGGGCAATAACTGTAGCAGTAGTCGTGCCATCACCAGCGATGTCTTTGGTTTTAGAGGCAACTTCTTGGATTAAGCGAGCGCCAGTATTTTCTAGGGGATCTTCGAGTTCAATGTCTTTGGCAACGGTAATACCATCGTTGACAATCTGGGGAGCCCCAAACTGCTTTTCTAACAGAACGTTACGCCCTTTGGGACCAAGGGTAATACGAACTGCATCAGCAAGGGCGTTAACTCCTCGCTCTAGGGCTCTTCTGGATTCTTCATCAAAGGAAACTATTTTTGCCATTTCTGGTGCTTCGTCTGAATCATCATTAGCAAATTTAGCACTCTTGACTTGAGAGTGCTAATTGTAATTTGGTTCGGATATCACCCCCTTGTGGTGGTTTGATTTTTTACTGCATCTTTAGTGTGGAGGCTGGGTGTGGGGTGTGGGGTCTAGGGTGTAGGGTTTTTATTTAAGCTTAGACGCATTCACCTTGCATGTTTCGGACAGGCAAGATGCGAAGTTCCACAAGAAGCTGATGATTGAATTTGGTGCAAATTAAATGCGTTTTAGCTTATTCTCAACCAGCTTTCTTCCCTCCTGCCTCGTGCCTTCTGCCTTCTGCCTTCTTGCACTAGGATGTAGGTGACCAAAAGAGGAATAGAATGCAGCATTCTCAACTAACTTCGGAATTAATCGCGCAACTTCTTAATCTACCGAAGTTCGGTAAGGGGATTGGACTGCACAGGATGCATTACTTCCTTAATCAACAACCAATCGCTCCTTGGCTATCTCAAGTAGATGCTATTAAGGTTACTGGTTCTAATGGGAAAGGCAGTGTATGTAATATGGTAGCTGCCATACTAAAAGAAGCTGGCTTGCGAGTGGGACTTTATACCTCTCCCCACTTATTTCGTTTCCATGAACGTATTCGTGTAGATAATATCGATATAAGTGACCATAATCTGCAAGTTGTTGGTCAATGGGTCTTTAAAACCATAGAAGAATATGAGCAATGCTATCCAGATGACAAGTGCGGAGCTTTTGAGGCATTTACCGCCATGGCGTTACATTATTTTGCGACATGTCAGGTGGATGCAGTAGTTACAGAAGCTGGAATTGGTGGTAGATTTGATTCTACTCGTATGATTCCTGGTAGTACGACGGCTATCACTTCCCTTGATCTTGAACACACAGAAATTCTTGGCTCAACTCTTGAGTTAATTGCTTATGATAAAGCAGACCTTTGTCCCAGTGAAGGGACTTTGGTTGTCGGAGATATTGATTCTGAGGTATTGCGCAAGCTTGAAGTTTATTGTGCTCTAAGAAAGGTAAACTTACTCAGTATCAGAAACTGTTGTAACTTCTCTCAACGGAGATATATCGACAATCAATTAGTCTTTGATGTTCAATATCGAGACCTAAACTGGAAAGATATCCACCTTAAACTTCTGGGTTCTCACCAAGTGAATAATGCTGTAGTTGCCATTGTCCTCGCAGAGCATTGGCTCAGACTTAAGCAACCTAATTTAAGTAGTTCTGAACTTGAGTCAATAGTCAGATGTGCCCTTGCCAATGTCTCTGTTTTAGGACGACTACAAAAGGTGTGGGAACAACCAGAAATCTATGTCGATGTAGGACATTCACCTGATGCTATTAAACAGTTGGTAAATTCTATCCAACAATTATGGCCATCTCAGCCAGTTTTATTGGTAACTGGTGTGTCATATAACAAGGATATCCCAGGCATTTTGGCAGGGTTAGCTTCCATCCCCAATCGTGCTATTTGTACCCGAGCTTGGCATAGGGGAGGCGAGGTTAATATTATTGCCAATTGTTTAGCAAGTTTACGTCCAGAACTGCCAATAGATACCGCAGAAACTATAGAACAAGCAGTTGTAATGGCCAAAGACCTGGCAATACGTTATAAGATGAAGGTGCTTGTTGCTGGAGGTTTATTTTTGTCAGCTGAATTTATACAGGTTCTTCAAGGGGAAGATCCAAGAGCAATTCAATTCTTGTAGAATCCTTGAGTTGCCTCAACCGAGAAAATTAAGACAATAATAAACAGTTAATTATCCTGAGTTATACATTAGGAGGAATTTAATCAAACATAGGCTTCTATAACGGTAGGTTGGGTCTCGTTACCTCGACCCAACCTACTTTTACTCGCAGCCAACATTTACCTCAAAAACTCGCTGCTCTCCCGTTCCCCAATTCAAATCATAAATTCCTGCTTTGACATAACGACTAAAACTTGAATACTCCCAATTTTTTGGAGATTGAACTAACCCATGTTTTACAGGATTATAATGAATATATTCAATATGATTAATAAAATCCTTTTCATCTCGGATATGATGTTCCCAAAAGCGACGTTGCCAAACGGTTTTTTCCTGTTTTTTCTTTCGTGATGTTGAAATTTTAGCGCAATATTCGGGAGCGCATCTCCGACTAAAATACTCTTTAATTAAACGCCAACGAGTCGAGAAGTTCTCGTCTTCATCAGGTAATGTCCAAATACAATGTAAATGTTCTGGTAAAATTACAATTGCTTCAATTTTGAAGGGATGATTTTGCATAACGTAGCGAAAAGCATCTCTCAATAGCGAGATATTGTCAGGTTCGCATAAAAATGGACGGCGATTGTGAGTGACAACGGTGAAAAAGTATGTGCCTCCTGTAACTTTGGCGCGACGATATTCCATTGGCTTAGTTTATTTTAACGGTAGATACAGTGGAAGTGTAGTTTGGGTAGAGCACCAGCGAGATCCAAGATCGATAGATACCCCTCTTCTGTCACTTTCCGAAATTATGACGAAATTCCGTCATTACAGCCAACGAGACTTAACGAGAGAATCAGGGTTTGACCCCCATTTTTCGGAGTCTGACAGAAGAGGGGTAAAAGTGTTGGGTCTCGTTACCTCGACCCAACCTTGTATATTGAGAGAAGTGGTAGTCGTGCCACGCCACTAATGTCCCGTCTTAAGTTGGTAGCCGTTACCCTTTAATCAACTCTCGTAAAGCTTGGACTTCTTCCGGTTCCCCCACCACTAGCAGTTTATTTCCTGAGTGCAGAATTGTCTCAGCTTTCGGGTAATACAATCTCTTATCTCCTTGCTGAATCGCCATAACAGTTACTCCTGTTAGGTTGCGGATATTGGCTGTTGCTAAGGTAACTCCATCGAGAGGAGAGGCATTATCCAAAGTTACCCACTCGCTATGCATTTCCCTAGCAGTATCACTAAGTTCTGGAGGCATGAAACTGATGATCCTTTCAGGAAGGATACTCTGGTAGCGCTCCAAGTGAATAGTATTAATCACTGACTGGATTACCCATTGACTTTCTCCGAGAGTTGCCAAGACATGAGCACCCATCTCCAGTGCTGCCTCAAATTCCGGTTGTACCACCTCTTGTGCTCCGAGTTGGGTGAGCACGTCAATCTCACTATTAGCGTGGGAACGAGCAACTACATCTAGCTCTGGTGCCAATTTGAGGGCGCGTCTGAGCAACAGTCGGGTACTAGCAGGATCAGGTAGGGCAATGGCTAGAGCTTTGGCTTTTTCTAGATGAGCTTTCTCCAATACTAATTCCGAGTCAGCATCGCCGAAAATATAGGGAATTTGCTCTAACTGTAACTGCTTGATTGCTGCCTCACTGTTCTCAATTACTAGTACTGGGTGTCCCTGATTGCGCAGGATATTGACGATTACTTGCCCCACTCTTCCATAACCGGCTACCACTACATGATTACAAATTGTTTCGGGAATTGAGAAGGCTTTGGTATCCCGAAACTGACGGAGATAGTTCTCCAACAATGGTACATTGGCTAGCTTATCTGCAAGACGGGGAGAAAATCTTAGTGCTACGGGAGTTAATACTAAAGTAATTGCTGTGGTTCCTAACAACAGCAGGTACTGCTCCTCACTCAGAAATCCCATTTCCAAACCAACTAAGGCTAAGACAAAGGAAAATTCCCCAATCTGATTGAGACCTAAACTAGTAATAACTGCTGTTTTAAATGAGTAGCCAAATTTCAAGACAATTGGTAAGATTATTGCTGCTTTGCCCAGCATCACTACCATCACTAGACCTAAAATAAAGCTGAAATTCTCAAGAAGCACTCCTGGATCAATTAGCATGCCGATGGAAGCAAAAAAAAGGCTGGCAAAAGTGTCTCTCAGGGGCAAAATTTTCGCTAAAGCTTGATCTGCATAATCAACCTCAGCAATCATTAACCCAGCTACAAATGCCCCCATCTCGATAGACAAACCAAGCTTCGCGGTAATTAAAGCAACCCCTAAACACAGAGCAATCACACAGAGCAAGAATAGTTCACTATTTTCGGTGGCAGCTATATTTTTCATAGCAGAGGGAACTATCCACCTACCAGCAGCGAAAGCAGCGCTCAAAAAGAGTAGCGCTTTCAGCACAGCAGCAAATAAAGCCGAGGCAATATTTTCAGGTTGATTAAGAGCAGGCAATATTGCTAACATCAGACCTAATGCCAGGTCTTGGGCAATCAAAATTGCCAGCATGACTTGACCATGCAGAGTATTGACTTCCCCTCTTTCGGTAAGGGTTTTGAGAACTACAGCAGTGGAGGAGAGGGAGAGGATGGCTCCAAGGAATATCCCCTGAGTTGGTTTTTCCCCCATCAGAGTAGCCAACAATGCTACCAGAGCGATCGTCAGACCTATTTGTAGTAAACTGCCTTTGAGCGCAATATCTTTGACTCGTTTGAGTTCGGCGAGGGAAAACTCTACACCAAGGGCGAATAAGAGGAAAGCTACACCAATTTCTGCTAAGGCTTTGATCTGTTCTTGTTCCCTTAACAGCTCTAGTCCAAACGGACCAACGATTAAACCACTAGCTAGATAGCCTAAGAGTACAGGTTGACGCAGTCGGTTAGCTAGATACCCTCCCAGAGCAGAAGCCCCCAAAACTGTGGTCAGGTCCAAGATAAAATTGTGTGGTGCAGCCGCCATATTGTTTTGCAGTTATTAGCTGAGTGACTAGCACCATCCTAAGAAAACTTCTGCTTTTTAGGTGATTTCTCTATGTAGGACTTACGCACTTAAGTGTCATGCTGTTTGCAAAGCATGGTGCGTTACGCTAGCGCGACGCTGGTGGCGAAATATTGCTTAACAAAAAAATGAGTCAAAGCATTGGCGATATGCTGGGAGAAAAGAACCTTGAGGAGAAAGAGTAATGCTTGCTGCCAAAGCTAGTAGTGTCAGTGTTCC
>Ga0207422_1001364_pt1 | contig 49637 bp, 29 predicted proteins | sample MarCyaLeptolynsp_FD_187757 | JGI IMG/M metagenome (GOLD analysis project Ga0207422, IMG submission 187757) | Marine cyanobacterial communities from Panama - species 1 Leptolyngbya sp. (SPAdes) | ecosystem: Environmental > Aquatic > Marine > Unclassified | place: Panama: Panama City | collected... | reverse complement strand
CATGATTTATTTTCATATCACAATTTAATTCAGACATATAATGGTAATGGCATAATAAATATCAAGGAGGAGGACCTTCCCCACACCCATTGGCATCTAAGACACTTACCGTATAGGTTCCTGCAGCTTTTCCACTTATGGTGGCAGAGGTTTCTCCACTGTTCCAATTGTAGGTATAGGGTGATGTTCCTCCAGTAACTGAAGCGGTAAGTGAACCAGTACTTTCTCCAAAACAAGTAACATTGGTTTGGGAACTGATTGTTGTATTTAAAGCAGTAGGTTCTGTAATGGTAGCGGAGGAAGTAGCTGTTGTACCTCCAGCATCCGTAACGGTTACTGTATATGTACCAGCACCCAAAGTTGTAATGCTCGCCGTTGTCGCTGAATTACTCCAGTTGTAGGTATAAGGTGTTGTACCATCAGAAGCAGTAACGGTTAATGATCCTAAAGCATCTCCATTGCAGATGTTATTGGTTTGGGAAGTAATAGAAGAAGAAACAGGTGTCGAAGATACCGTACCATTCAATCGTATGTTATCCAAAAGTATTTCTTCAGTTCCAGCATCTCCCAATATTCTTAATCGAATTTGAACCGTATCTCCTGTCGCAGAAATTGTAAAATTCCAATTTGTAAAATTGAAGGAATTGACCTCCGTGCCACCAACATCATAAGACCCATTTAAATCTGCATCTTCTACTAAATTTCCTGTTCCCGAACCATCGTTACTACCATAAAGTGCTCCGAATTTAGTCCAAGAGGTATTATCTATGTTGTACTCCAGTATAAAATAATCAGCTGGTTCAAATCTAAAATCATTAGGTCTTCCTATGGCTAATAGAATATCTACATCTAAATCATAGCCAGTTACTTCAACTTTATTGAAAGTAATTACACCTTCCCCTCCGCTTGCGACATCAAAATCCTCTCCTCCCCAATAATAGGTCCCATCTTCAGAACCTGGTGTATTGGTGACACAATTATTGCTTGAAATATCTGAGTCTTGAATTCTTTCAAAAAAATCATGACAAGCGTTTTGAAAGAAATTACTTACATATCTGGTCCCTTCACCATTGGTCTCAAAACTTTCTTGCATTAATTGGGTTTGAGATTCAACATGAAAGGAAATTATTAAACTAATGGCGATCAATAGAAATCTATTTAAGTATCTCATAATACAGGGTTTTGATTTTACAACTAACTGTCTGACTACTTGCTACTTGATAGTTATAATTATTAGTACTACAACTCTCTTCAGTAGCAATTGAAATCAAATCTAAATTTCAATTCCAGACGCCTCAATAAACTGCATATAGATTCCTTATACCCAAAGAACTATAGATAAATTAAAGGGTTTTATCTATATGGACCTTTGACTAACTATTGATTATTAATTAGCTAATAATAAGAGGATTGAACAAAGAGCTATATGGACCTTGCGCTTTATTGGATTTAAATCAACAATAGAAATTGATCTAACTTCTCTTCATTGCTTATGCCTAATCGTTTTCTTAAACGATAGCGTGCCTTATTTACACTTGCTGCGGAGACTCCGAAAATAATTGCTATTTCTTTGGAAGGAATTGCCAATCTAATTAATGCACATATCCGCAGATCAGTTTCTGTTAATTTGGGGTATTTATTTAACAAATGATCAAAAAAGTGAGGTACAATCTGTTCAAATGCAGTTTTGAATCGCATCCAATGATCAACTTGAATTTTTTGAATATTTAAACTTCTATTTAATGCTTGAAGAGATTCGTTTTCAGGATATTGATTTACGAGTGGTTCTAATTCAACAGCAAATTCTGCAATAAATTTATCTTTTTGAATTGCTGTCAATGAGGTGAATGCCAATTCTCTACCTTGGTTATTTAAATCTTCTTGCAAAGATTTAATTGTTTTCATCTTCTTAAAGTTGAGGCGATAAAATATTCCACCAAAGAGCAATACCAATAATCCGGATAACCAATATATAATTGAATGATCCGCAGATCTACCCTCTTCCAATTTTTGTACAATTTGCTTTTGCTCACTTAATTCCTTCTGAATCAAAACACGCATAACCTCTATTTGCTTTTCCTGACCAAATACAGAATCTTTCGCACCATTATACATTTGCTCATAATGAATTGCTAAATCCAATTTATTAAACTCTCTATATAACTTATACAACTCTTCTGAGACGGATGATAAATCGCGATACATATTGGTTTCATTCCAATAATTAAAGGCTTCTAACAATAGAGGTTCTGCTTTTGCTTTCTGATTAGTTACTATATAAAGTTTGGCCAGATTATATTTAGCAGATGCTTCTACATTAAATCGGTTATAAGCTTCACTTGTCTTAAGTGCATCAATAAAGTAATTCTCGGCCTCTTCATAAGATTCATTTAGCATGGCGTTCATTCCCAAATTGATATAAACCATGGACGAGTCCTGGTAGCCAACTTCTCTGAATAATTCCAATGCTTTTTTATTGTAGAAATGTGAGGAATCTAGAAATCCTAATCCTTTCATTGCATTCGCTAGAGTAATATAGCAAGTTCCGAGGTGTTTGTTCTTTTTTTGTTTTCGATCTAATCTTATAGCGTCACGAATTGTGATAGCACCTTCCTCATACATCTTAAGTCTATTGTAGGTATAAGCAATAGAATGTAATGTATTAGGAAGACCAATGCTATCCTTCAATTCATCTAAAATATCTCTAACGTCAAAATAGGTTTGTAAGGCTTTGGCATATTGTCCATATTCAGAATAAACCATACCTATATTCTGTAAATTGTTCGCGAGTAATTGTTGGTCATTCACCTCTTTTGCATATTCAACGATTTGATTATAGGCAACTAGCGCAGTATCGAATGCACCCATTCTATAATATACATTGCCAATATTGGCATTTACTTTTAAAATACTCTCTACATTATTAACTACTTCAAACTGGTGCAGTGCCTTTTTAAAAAATTCTAATGCTTCACGATTGTCCCCAATGGATAAATAGTTTAGCCCAATTATATTCCAGCTTCTCGCAATCCCAATTATATCCTCTACTTTTTGATAATTCAAGATGGATCTTTCAAGAAAGCTAACAGAACTATCGTAACTCTGACTTACATAATAGGTAACGCCTAAATTGTATTGTGCCTCGGCAATTCCTTGGAAATAAGCAAGTTTTGATGCTATATCAATACTTAACATTGCATGCTTGAGGGCCTTATCTTTATTGGAGTATTTATACTCCCACACCAATTCATTTAGTGCATCCACTTTTGCTTTACCACTTAAGCTAGGCAATACTTTTAGTAAACTGTCTTCCGAATTGGATTTAAGCCAAATTGGAGTAAGCAGTAATAAACTAAGCGCTATAGTTTTAAATTTCGAGATGTGGTAATCCAAGATCTTTTGTGTTGTATATCAAAAATAACACAAAAGCCAATTACTTATAATTAGAAGTTAAGATATTAAATCAAGGAGGAGGTCCTTCTCCACAACCATTCGCATCTAATACACTTACCGTATAGGTTCCAGCTGCTTTTCCACTTATGGTGGCAGAGGTTTCTCCACTGTTCCAATTGTAGGTATAGGGTGATGTTCCTCCAGTCACTGAAGCAGTAAGTGACCCTGTGCTTTCTCCAAAACAAGCCACATTGGTTTGGGAACTGATTGTGGTGTTTAGGGCGGTAGGTTCAGTTATAGTCGCAGATGAAGTCGCAGTTGTACCTCCAGCATCCGTAACGGTCACTGTATATGTACCAGCACCCAAAGTTGAGATTGTAGCGGTTGTGGCCGTATTGCTCCAATTATAAGTATAAGGAGTAGTGCCATCGGTGGCAGTTACGGTTAAGGAGCCTAGGGCATCTCCATTGCAGATATTGTCAGTTTGAGAAGTAATAGAAGAAGCTAGTGGCAAAGCAGATACAAAACAGGAACTAACTGTAAAGGATATATCTCCAATAACAATTACAGTTGTTCCATTCCCTGACCAATTTGATGAATTATTAACCGCAGATTGAATGCTTATTGCCGTAGAATTTATTGTAGTGCTATTGTATTCTAAATTGTCTTGTTCTGCTGGTGCAACAGCAGATGTACCAACAACTAAACCTGTCGGTAGTCTACTATCTCTATCGTTGTTTGGGTCTGCTGTTCCAAACGCTCCATCTTCTGCCATAAGTGCTGCAATAAATGAAGGACTGCTAAAACTTCCTTGATAGGCGATTATTTGATCTCCTGATTGATTAAAGGTAATTCCATTTTGTGTGGTTAGACCAGTAATGTTTGCATTTGCTGCAGTACCTTGAGATGCAGTCAATGTTGGTGAGGCACTAACACCATTGGAAGTTATTTTAATGTGATCTCCGCAACTTGCTGCTAATGTAGAAGTCCACTTAATAACTCCTTCAAATGAAAGAGAAGTAGTATAAAACTCTCCTCCATTAGCGCTAGTCCATCCATAATCAGTGAAATAAATAACCGTTCCTGCTTCTAAATCTTTCAACAATAAAAATGAAAAAGAACCTCCATCCGTTCCTAGCGACCCACCTTCATCTGCGTTATAACCAGTAAATACGATATCACCTGGATCTAGATCTGTTGCCATCATTGCATTAGACAATAGAAATAATAAAACTAGAAAGCTGATATTAGAATTGAATCTGAATAAACAAGTATTGCGCATCATGTGTTAAAATTGGTTTAACACAAATGTTGCTTTTATGGCAGATGACTTTAAAATAAGAGCATCAACAAACTGTTGACATCAGTGTTGAGTAAGTGTAGACAATGCGATTAAAACTCTAGAAGAAAATCAATTAGATTATTCTCCTCTTCTAAATTCAACTTTTTACGAAGTCTATATTTTGAAGTTCTTAAGCTCGCTGGAGTAATATTGAGAATTGCTGCTATTTCTTTTGTTGTCAAGTTAATCCTTAATAGAGCACATAATCTTAAATCGTATGGAGTTAAGGATTTATAGGCGGTCTTTAATTTTTCAATGTAACCGTGGTAATTTTCTTGAAAGTACTCCATAAAGGTATCCCAATCTTCTTTGGATTGACTAATTTGCAATACCGCTTCAGCCGCACTTTTTGTTTCTTTGGTCAATTGAAGATACTTTTCATCCTTCATCCTTTCAAGGTCCTTTTCCATCTTTCCATATTCTTCATTCTTTAGGATCATTCGTTTAGTTAACTCTTCTAACTTATTCTTATAATCCTTTTTACTGAATTCTTCCTTTTTTAATCGTTCCTCGATCAATTCCCTTTTGTTTGCTAATAAATCGTTTTCTAGAGCAAGTTGTTTCACCTTCAATTGGTTCCTCTTTCTGTAATTAATAATCAACAATATGGATAAAAAGAACAGAAGTATTAAGCTACCAATAAGCATATTGTTCTTATAGTCTGTTAATTCTTTTTGTCTTTTGACAAATGACAATTCCTTTTGCTGTAAATCAAATTCTTTCTGCTTATTCTCCATATTGAAATTATTCTCTAATCGAGCAATTTCAATTCTCTTTTTCTCTTCTCTTAAACTATCGTTGTAGGATTTTGCTAAAACCAAATATTCATACGCTTTATCATGTTCTTTTAATCCAGCATAGGATTCGGATAGATTTAAATAAGAATTAGACATATTGTCCTTGTCCTTAATTTGAGTAGCTAACTCTAAACTTAACTTGCTGTATTTTAAGGATTCTGAATAGTCTTCAATTCCTAAATTAAAGGTAGAGAGGTATACTAACGCACCAAGTTCAAATCCCTTATGCCCTTTTTCTTGCGCCATTTTAAGCGCTTTTAAGTATTGGTTTTTAGCAAATGCAACTTCTCCTCTTAATTCAGCAACATAAGCCATATTTATTGCAATAGGAATTAGTTCTCTATCGGTACCAATTTGATTATTTAGTTCCAGAGATTTATTTAAATAATCCATGGCCAAACTAAAGTTTTCCTTTCTGATGTTAGCGCTACCCAGGTTGTGATAAACAGAAGCCATCAAACTCAAAATATTCCCCTTTTTGCATAACTCTATCGATGTTTCAAAATATTCAATGGCCTTATCCCATTCTTTTAAATTCAAATAGGTTGTTCCTACATCGTTTAATATAGAAGCTTCCAGTCTGCCTAAGCCTATATCTCTACATATCTCTATGGCTTTCAACTGATATTGTATTGCCTGATTGTAATTTGACAATCGATTATTGGATTTAGCCAAGCCCCTATATACTAGAGCTCTAATCTTCTCACTCTCCAGCTTAAAACTGTCTACAATTAATTTGTACAATTCAATAGCCTTTATATAATCGCCTTTAATGTGTTGTATATCACCCATCCGATGATATACAAAGGCTTTTACCTCTTGTATTTCCTCATCTTCTGTTAAATAAGTTATTGCAGAATCTAAATAGGATTTGGCTTTATCGATATTCCCTCTTTTAATTTGCATATTACCTAAAGCGTAATACCCTTTCGCAATCACATTAAAGGATTGTTGGTTTAACCCAATGCTTAAAACAGAATCATATTGAATTTCTGTCTCTTCCCATTTCGTCAAAATTTCAAAAAAGAAGCCTTTGGTAAAGTGAAAATGGGCTTTCCTTCTGAAGTCCTTCTCGATTTTGCTTATCTCTATGCCTTCGTCGCACAATTGTATTGCAAGTTCTGTAGAATCAGTTGGCAGGATATCACACAACTCTTCAAGTATATCTAACCTTTTTGCATTGTTTTTTAATCCAGAAAGTTCATTCAACAAACTATCAACATTGTTTGTAAATGCTGTTGAAGCTAATAAACAACTGAATAAAAAAAGGGAAGAAAATCTCTTAAGGTAGTGCATTGGAGCCTTGATTATTCTTGGCTCCTAAATTATAAATTTTTGTATTTCACCAATAAATCAAGGAGGAGGACCTTCTCCACAACCGTTGTTATCTAATACACTAACTGTATAGGTTCCAGCAGCTTTACCCGTAATGGTTGCGGAGGTCTCTCCGCTATTCCAATTGTAGGTATAGGGAGATGTTCCACCTGTAACTGAGGCGGTTAGTGAACCTGTACTTTCTCCAAAACACGCCACATTTGTTTGGGAAGAAATGGTGGTATTTAAGGCGGTTGGTTCTGTAATTGTTGCTGAGGAAGTAGCTGTTGTACCTCCAGCATCAGTTACGGTTACTGTGTATGTCCCAGCACCCAAAGTAGAGATAGTTGCAGTAGTAGCTGTATTGCTCCAATTGTAGGTATATGGAGTTGTTCCATCAGAAGCAGTTACGGTTAAAGAACCCAAGGCATCGCCATTGCAGATATTATTGGTTTGGGATGTTATGGAGGATGTTAATGGAGTAGCTAGAGCTGGACCATCAAACTTATGAATTCTATGTTGACCTCTATCTATAACCCATAGGTCACCTTTACCATCAAATGTGAGTGCTACAGGTCCATTATTTGAGGAGAATTCGCCATTACCTGAACCAAGAGAACCGAAAGTACTAGAGTTTGTAAATACATTATTTGCATCAGCCCAAATAGAAACTCGTTCATTATTTCGATCTCCTATCAATAACTCTCCGCTAGGAGATATTGCGATTCCATTTGGATTACTGAAATTACTTGAACCACTACCTGAACTCCCAAATTTGCCAATAAAAATTCCGGTCCTTGAAAATTTCTGAACACGATGATTCCCTCTATCAACAACAAAAATATTACCATTGGCATCAAAGTCTAAATCAACTGCACCATTATTAGAGGCAAATTGTCCATCTCCAGATCCTGCAGTTCCTCCAAACTTGAATAAAAAATTACCTGATACATCAAATGCCTGCACTCTTTCGTTTAATCTATCTGCTATGTAAATTGTATCTCCTGAATTTATACCAATTCCTGTTGGTTGATTAAACTGACCATCTGCAGTACCATTTGATCCAAAAGAAAGTAAAAAGGTCCCTGTACTATCAAATTTTTGAACTCTATGATTTGCTCGGTCAACTACATATATATTATCGTTACCATCTACAGCAATATCTACTGCTCCATTGTTGGAAGAAAATTGCCCATTACCACTTCCAGAACTTCCCCACTTTCTTACGAAGGAACCATTGGGTGTAAACTTTTGAATACGTTCATTGTTTCGATCCGCAACATATAAATCTCCTTTACTGTCTGTGGCTATACCATTGGCTTGATCAAATTGTCCATCAGCTGACCCATTTGAGCTTGTAGTACCAATTTGCCGTTCAAATACATATTGAGCTTCAATTGATTTTGGTTTGGCTAATATTATTGCAATAATTACAATCATTTTAAGTGTAGTTCTTTGGATGGTCATTGTGTGGTTTTTTAATAATCACCCAAATCTATTCTCGCACCTTAACTAATCCCAAGTCTCAATAATATACAAAGCATTTACAATAATTTTTTTTAGTTGATTTTAGATGAAAGCACAATAGACAAATTATGGCAATTAAGCCACAATAATCTAATTACGTTACGCTTAAGCAATAACGTTTAGAAAGCAATCCTTGGAGTTAAATGGAATGGATTAATTTTTCTAATCCATTCTTTCCGGTAACTTGAAGTCTTTTTCTCAATCTATACCTAGCCATATTCACACTACTCAAAGAGATCCCCAATAGTTGTGATATTTCATTAGAGGGAATGTTTAGCCTGATCATTGCACAAAGTCTTAATTCTTTATCTGTTATCGATGGATAATTATTTAACAATTTGTCAAAAAAATGCGGAGCTAATCTCTCAAAGGTTGATTTAAATTTTTCCCATGAATTAATCTCTAAATTTTGAAGCTTAATGTCCTTTAGAACCTTTACTAAACTATTGTTATCCGGTTGATTCTTTGAAATAAGAAGCAAACTATTGGTAAATTTTTGAATGAATTTATCCTTTTGTACCGCACTTAACGAAACAAATGCCAACTCTCTTTCCTTTTGGCTAATTTCTCCTTGCAGTAATCTAATTTTCTTTTTACGTTGAATCGTAGTAAAGCCAAAAAGTAAAGTCACAATTACTATCAAAAACAATAAAGCCATGAATTGTTTTCTGTTAGATATAAACGAATTATTATCTTGATTAAAGACGGATTCCCTCTTTTTATCTTCTTCAAGCAATAATCGAGTTAATTCTACCTGTTTTTCTCTACTGAATATAGAATCTTGTGCCTGCGCAAATATTAATTGGTATTTCAAGGCTAGTTCGGTATTGCCTTTTTCCTTGTATAGTGTTGCAATATTTTCTGCAATTAGCATTAAATCTTTGAATAAAGATTGGTTTTTTAGATATTCATAAGCTTCTAACAGAAGTGGTTCTGCTAATTCTAATTCGTTTTGCATTAGATATACAGAGCCCAGATTAAACCTATCCTTTGCAATATCTTCTTCCCTGCCATATTTAACATTCAACTCAAGACCTTGCTTAATAAAATAACTTGCTGAATCCAAATTTCCTCTATTCATATGCAACACACCTATGTTTGTATAAATAACACCAGATTCATGCATCGCATATTTTCTTTTTTTATTGAGTGCCTTATTATAGTAATAATGCGCTGAATCGTAGGAATGATTCAACTTGAATGCATTCCCAAGGTTGGTGTAATTACCTCCTAGCTTAAAATCGTTGCCTAATGATTTGTTTATGGCAATTGCTTCATGAAGTACTTCTACCATTTCATTAGACATTTCCAAATCAAAATATGTAACAGCAATGTGATTTAAAATTGTTGATATCTGAGAAGAGTCTTTCCAATTTCGTGCAATTTCTAAACTCTTAAAAAATATTTCTAAGGCCTCTTTGTACTCTCCATTTTTTGAATACACTAATGCGGTATTACCTAGATTTTGGATTAATAGATTAGTATCTGATTTATTCAAAGCATAATCAACAAGATTTTTATATGCTTCTAAGGCTTTATCGAATCTCCCAAGATTGTAGTAAATATTGCCAATATTAGCCTCGAGCTTTAAAATATACTCTTCATTATTTACTTCCTTAAAGACATTTAAAGATTTATGGAAGAAATTAGTGGCGCTTTCATAATTGCCAATTGTATTTTGGTTCAAACCTAATATGTTCCAGCATTTAGCAACACCTACTAGATCTCCTTCATTCTTATATTTTGCAATAGCTTCATAAGCTATACTGTCAGAAACCGCTAAATTCGATTGAATTGAATGTAATACCGACAAATTAAACAATGCGAGAGCCTCTCCTTCTCCGTATTCTATTTCTTTAGCGTAGGCAATTGCTTTGTTACAATATGAATTAGCTAACTGTGGTTTTTGAGACTTCAATGACCAACTAATGTCATTTAAAAGATCTATTTTTCTTTCTCCCTGCGTTTCATTCATCAAATTGATAAGACTGTCTACATCATTTGTTTGTGCCTTATATGAATCCCAAAAACCAAAGAATAATAGTGTTGAAATGACTAGAATGGCCCGATAATAAAGGATGTGTAGTTTCATTTATCGATTTCATTAATTCGAAGTAAAAATAGATAAATGAAGAAAAGCTTTTAATAAATCACCTATTCAAGGTAAAAGGAAAAGGGTTTATTAATATTCTTTAAACAATGAATCAAGGAGGAGGTCCTTCTCCACAACCATTAGCATCCAATACACTTACCGTATATGTTCCAGCCGCTTTTCCACTTATTGTTGCAGAAGTTTCTCCGCTATTCCAATTGTAGGTATAAGGAGATGTACCACCAGTCACTGAAGCAGTAAGGGAACCTGTATTTTCCCCAAAACAAGCCACATTGGTTTGGGAAGAAATGGTAGTATTTAAGGCGGTTGGTTCTGTTATGGTAGCGGATGAAGTAGCAGTTGTACCTCCAGCATCAGTTACGGTTACTGTGTATGTACCAGCACCTAAGGTAGAGATTGTTGCAGTAGTAGCTGTATTGCTCCAATTGTAGGTATATGGAGTTGTCCCATCAGAAGCTGTTACGGTTAAAGAACCCAAGGCATCGCCATTACAGATGTTGTTGGTTTGGGAACTGATGGAAGAAGATACAGGGGTTGATGATGCGAGAACTGTAAAGCTTCCAGACGCATTATATGCCGTAGGTGAAATATTCAAATTGGTAGAATTGTTAAAGGTCCAATTAGATCGATTATTAATCCTATTTAACCAGCCTAATTTTGTCGTATCTGTAGTCGACCCACTGTATTTTGCATTATCTTCTTCAGTATGTGGACTTGGAAAAAGAGCAATCGCTGTTAGGCCATCCGTTAAACCCGTAGGTAAGCCAGAAGTAGCTACTCCAGTAGTTAGACATGTTATACCTGAAACTGTACAATTGGTGCAGTCAAACCAATTGTTGGATTGATCACATCCTGTTGTATGTGCAAAATTATCATCTCCTAACAATGCTGCTATAAAGTTAGGAGAAGCAGGTTCGATTCCTGTACTGCTTGTATATGCAATAACATTATCTCCGGCAGACAGATTAAAACTCCCGGTAAATGTACCAACCGTACCAGAACTAACGGAAAGTACATTGGATGAAGTTTCTGTAATCTCTACAATCGTTCCTGCAGTTAAACCACCGGAAGGAGCGGTCCAAGTCAGATGCGGTTCTGTATTGCCGTACCAAACATCCGAAACATCATTCCAACCTTCTTCCGTTAAGTAAATAACTTGATTTGCTGGCAAATCTTCTAATACAATAAATGAATATCCATCTGGGCTATCTGTATTCCAGCCTACAAAAGCAATGTCACCTGCTACCAATTGAGCGAATGAATTATTGGAATACGTTAATGCAAGCATGATGAGAATAAAACAAGCAATGTTTTGTTTTCCAAACTTGGTAAAGTACCAAAATTCACCTGCAGGACTATATTTAGAATGTTTAAGTCTTAAAAAGGAATATAAAATGCGATAAAATTTCATTGTGCCGAATATTATTGTGGTTGTTAATTGATCGGCACTAAAGTATCGGAGCGATTATTCCATACAAAGAAATCTAGTTAGAAAAGAAGGGGAAAAAAAAGGGACACAATTTATAAATATCTATTTATCAGCACCTTGAGTAACACCTATCAAATAAGGGTATAGATCCTTCTCTCCTTCTAGACCTAATTTTTTCGCTAATCTGTAGCGAGATTTCCTTACAGATTCAGGTGCTATATTGAATAGAACCGCAATTTCGGTCGAATTTAGATTTAACCTTACAAGTGACATCAATCGAACATCATGTGCAGTTAATGATGGAAACTTATTTTTCAGAGCGCTTAAGAAAAGTGGATTTGCTTTGTTAAAGTATTCCTCAAATAGAGTCCAATCGGTTTCTTCCTTTATATTGCGTTTTAAAATATTGAAAATATCTGCCCTCTTAAGCTTCTCCTCATTCGAAAGTTGTTGCGAATTCAAGGTTTTAAGCTTCGCTTGTAATTCAACAACATTGCTATGGTAGTTACTGATTTCTTCCAATTTCAGTCTTAATTCTTTTCTAGCTAGTATTAAATCTTTCTCTTTTTGATCCCGTTCTCTTGCTAACAATTGCATTTGCCGACGTTTTCTTTGGATGAATACAATTAAAAAGGTCAATATGATTAAAATCAATGCCGCAATGCCAATCCAAGTGCGTTGCCATCTCAATTTTTGAATGATGTTTTCTTGTTCTGCAGCTTGAAGTGCTGCCTCTTTTTCTTCTACATCATGTAACAATAAAAGACTGTCCACACTGGTTAAACGAGCCTCATTTAATATACTATCTCTAAGGGTTAATAATTTATCCGTTAAGAGTTTGGCTTCTTTCCAATTTTCGCGTTCAGATTCAATTTTAGCCCATAATTCTAATGTAGAGACATAACTATCGGGATCTTTAATTTGGACAAGCAATCTACCGGCCTTAGCAGCATATGCGGCAGCGCTATCTAACATATCGATGGTCCTATAAATATTCGCCCTGGTAAAATAAGCATGTCCTAAACTGTGATTATCATTTAAACTATTCAAGATTGCAAGTACTTCAGCGTTTAATATTAAAGCCGAATCAGGCTTTCCAACATTCAAACTTGTATTGGAGTAGTTGTTTAGCAGTTGTATATAATTGTAAGGATCATTTGTTTGTTTAAAAATTGGATATACTAATCCATACAGTTTATACGCTTCTTCAGACCTTCCCATAGATGCAATAGCATTCGCTTTGGTATAATGAAACATAGCTCTGTCATGAGAATTTGAAGATTGCCACAATAATTCATCGTTTTGAATCAGTTCCAAAGCTTTGGAATATTGATCATTGCGGATATATAAAGTTGCTAAATAAATTAGGCTGTAGCGTAATTTGGCAGTATCTCTGCGTTGGCGTGTGTAAGTAATGGTTTCCGTCAACAATTCAGCTCCTTCCAAACGCATATTCATACTTATCATAGCTACCGCCTGATTCATCATGCATTGTATAAGCAATCCAGTATCTCCACTGTGGCGAGCATATTGTGTAGCGGAATTAATGAAATAATACATGCTGTCCATTTGGGCCATGTATTGGGCGATGACTGACCTCATTAAATTAGCCTTCGCTTGAAATGCAATAAAATCTTGCTCTTTACTTTCTTTCAATAATATTCTGCAGTAATCAATCGCCTTTCCTGGATCGTTTATTCGAAAGGCTTCTATTAATCGCAAGTAAATCTCGAATCTAACCGAATCATTTTGTGTCTCTTCTAAAGCTGAATCTAAAACAACTGGATCAAAACTGTCAGGAACTTCTTGGCTAAAGATATTTGAAAGAGATAGAATTAGAACAAGGCTAAAAAAGAGTCGGGGCAAATTCATGACATCAAAATTTGACCCAAAACTAACCTTATCCCTATTTTTTCTAATTGGACAAATTAGTGACAGTGGACAATGTGCTTGTTTTTAGGGAATTATAATTTTAAAAAATAAACTCTTGGTGAATAGTTTTAGACTATTCAAAATAAGCGCATTAGCGAAATTGCTATCTTTTAAATAATAAGCCAATCGCCTTGAATTTTCCTAATAATCAAGGAGGAGGACCTTCCCCACAACCATTTGCATCCAATACGCTAACGGTATAGGTTCCGGCTGCTTTTCCGGTAATGGTAGCAGAAGTTTCTCCACTGTTCCAATTGTAGGTATAGGGAGATGTACCACCAGTTACTGAAGCTGTCAAAGATCCTGTACTTTCCCCAAAGCAAGCCACATTGGTTTGGGAAGAAATGGTAGTATTTAAGGCAGTAGGTTCAGTGATTGTTGCGGTAGATGTAGCCGTTCCACCTCCAGCATCTGTAACGGTTACGGTATATGTACCAGCTCCTAAGGTAGAGATTGTTGCTGTTGTAGCTGTATTGCTCCAATTGTAAGTATAAGGAGTCGTTCCATCGAAAGCAGTTACGGTCAATGAACCCAAGGCATCGCCATTACAAATGTTGTTGGTTTGGGCAGTAATGGAGGTGGATACTGGTGTTGAAGGCAAAGTACCATTCAACCTAATATTATCTAACAAAATTTCTTCGGTTCCAGTACTGGCAACTACTCTAACTCTAATCTGAATCTCTGTACCTGTGGCCGATATCGAAAAATTAAAGTTATTAAATGAGGTAGAATTAACTTCTGCTCCAGCAGGTCCATGAGCGCCATCTAGATCCGTATCAACGGTTAAGTTTCCATTCAAACTCACATCATTGTTTCCATACAAAGCACCAAATATGGTCCAAGAGCCACCATCCATTTTATATTCTAATATCAGATAATCCGCTGGTTCAAACCTTCCATCGTTTGCTCTACCAACAGCCAATAATATATCAACGTCTAGATCATAACCAGATACATTTACTGTATCTAAGGTTATCACTCCTTCTCCACCCGTTGCTGCATCACAATCTTCTCCAGCCCAATAATAGGTCCCATCTTCTGAGCCCGGTGTATTGGAAACACAGTTTCTCACTCCTATATCGGAATCTTGCATTCTCTCAAAGTAATCATGACAAGCAGTATTAAAATGGTTTGAGGTATATCTAGTTCCTTCACCATTTGTTTCAAAACTTTCCGATTGTAGGACAGTCTGTGAATGAGTATAAAAGGATAAAGATGTACAAATAAAAGCAAGTGAAATTTTGAAGAATAAACGACCCATAAGAATAGATAAACCAATTATAAATTATAATGGACCCAAATCTAAATTGAGGAGGTAATCAGTCCGAAATTTGTGCGATAGATTAATTATACCCGGATCGATAATCTCGAGTTTTATTTAAGAATTTACAATAGATCAAGAGAAATTGTAGAATCCTACTCTACTGATAATATATCATTTAACTTAAACTAACAATAGATTCCTCTGAAGGAGATTTAAATTGATAAAATAAATCGATCTAGATTTTCTTCCTTCCCAATTTCAAATCTTCTTCTTAAGCGATATCTGGCTTTATTGACACTAGCCGCTGATATTCCAAATATCCTTGCGATCTCTTTGGTAGGTAATCCAAGGCGGATCAAGGCACAAAAACGCAAATCCGTTTCCGTTAAAGAAGAAAATTTAGAAAGTAAATTATCAAAGAATTGAGGTGCAATTTGTTCAAATACAGATTTGAATTTATTCCAACTATTGGTTTGCAACTCCTGGGTTTTTAGATTGATCAATAGCGCTTTTAATTCTTGATTCTCTGGATCTTGATTAATGATTGGTTCCAATTTATCTGTAAATTCCGTAATGAACTTATCTTTTTGCATAGCACTAAGGGATAAAAATGCCAACTCTCTTCCCTGCTTATTAAGATCAGATTTTAACTCCTTTATTCGATTACCCTTGCGGATCGTATAATAAACTAAACCAATTGTAGTAATCAGAATAATCAATGCGATCCAAAACCAATTATTTCCTTGCTTAGAGGTCGTTAAGGTACTTTCGAGCTTGGTGTATTCTTTTTCTTTTTCCAATAGCGATTGTTTTACCATTAAGCTCATCAACTTATTCTGTTTTGCTCGATCAAATAAGGAATCATTAGCCATAGCATTTAAGCCTTGAAACTCATAAGCTTTCTCATGTTCTCCTTTATTGGAATAAAACTTCGATAATTCATTAGTTACCGAAGCCAATTCATCATACATCTTAGATTCTTGCCAATAGGTAAAAGCATCCAATAAATTGTTCTCCGCGCTATCTAATTCATTCTTTCTCAAAAGAAGCCTACCTAAATGGTACTTACTCTTTGCAACAATTGCTTCTCTCCTATTATACTGACTAATAGTTAATGATTTTCTAAAGTATGTTTCTGCTTCAATGAACTGTCCTTTATCAAATAGAATTGACCCTATACTAACCAAAACTGCGCTTGTACTTTTATTTCCCAATTCTTCATATAGACTTTTGGCCAAAAGGTTATAATGAAGTGCTGAATCTAATTCTCCCAATGCTTTCAAGGCAACACCAAGGGTTATGTAACTTGAAGCCAAATGCAATCGTCTGTTTAACTTCTTGTCTATCGCAATGGATTCTTGAATAAACTCTTTTGCCTCATCATAAAGTTCTAATCGATTAAAAGCTGAAGCTATAGATTGAATCGTGTTGGGCATTAAACTAGAATCTTGATTTTCTCTTAGCTTGTTCAATACCTCATAAGAAATCTCCAAGGACTTCACATAATTACCAAACTCCCAATGGATTAATGCGACATTTTGCAGATTGGTATTTAATACCTCCTCGTTATTAGTTTGTCGTGCATAATCAACAATCTCACTATAAGCCTGAAGCGCAGTATCCAATGCTCCCAATCTATAATAAACATTGCCAATATTTGCTTGAAGCTTTAATACATACTCTTCATTATGAATTAATTTAAACTGGCCTAGTGCCTGATTAAAATTTAACAAAGCAGAATTATAATTACCTAATATAATCTCATTTAAGCCTATAATATTCCAGCATTTAGCAATAGCCACCAAGTCTTCCCGGCTTTCATAATAGCGTATTGCTTCATTCGCATTTAAAATGGATTCCTTATGATTCTCTTTATAGTAGAATAGTATGGATAAATAGTAATGGGTTTTGGCAATTCCAGGATCATATTCTATTGCTTTCGCCAGCTTTAAACATTCCAATCCATTTTGAATTGCCATATCAGGCTGCGAAGATTTTTGTATCCAAATAAGCTGATTATATACATCAACTTTCGATTCACCCTGGCTGGTTTCCAAAAGACGATTTAAGCTATCTATTTCATTGGCTTGTGTATAATTTTGAAAACCAAACCAAAGAAATAGCAGAATAAATAACTGAGAAAAGTAGTTAAGTCGAGGCATTAAAACTTTTTGTGTTGTAAATCAAAAATAACACAAAAGCTTATTAATAATACATTCGTGACTCCAGCTAAAAATCAAGGAGGTGGTCCTTCACCACAACCATTGTTGTCCAATACACTTACCGTATAAGTTCCCGCTGCCTTTCCAGTAATGGTAGCAGAAGTTTCTCCACTGTTCCAGTTGTAGGTATAGGGTGATGTTCCTCCTGTTACAGATGCTGTAAGCGATCCAGTACTTTCTCCAAAACAAGCAACATTGGTTTGGGAGGAAATGGCAGTATTTAAGGCTGTTGGTTCTGTAATTGTAGCAGAAGAAGTTGCTGTTGTTCCCCCTGCATCCGTAACGGTTACCGTATATGTACCAGCACCTAAGGTAGATATTGTTGCTGTTGTAGCTGTATTGCTCCAATTGTAGGTGTAAGGAGTTGTTCCATCGGAAGCAGTTACGGTCAATGATCCTAAGGCGTCTCCATTGCAGATGTTATTGGTTTGGGCGGTGATGGAAGTGGAGACAGGCGTACTACCAGTAATTCCATATACTCGGATATGATCAATTCCAATTTCTTCAGAACCAGCACTTGTAGCTGCCTGAACCATTATTGAGACTTTACTATCTGTAGCACCTACATTAAATTGATATGTCCATTCTGTAAAGGCATTACCTAAACTATCACCCCTAGGAGAAGTATCTGCATTACCATCCAAATCCGAATCTTCAATCAAAGCCGATGAAGTTATCGTTAAACCAGTTCCAGTTCCATAAAAGGCACCAAATGTGGTATATGTACCAGTAGTTAAATTAGCCTGCGTTGGAATACCTCCTGTAGAATTTGCTCCTGTAGCAATGTCGGTATCATAAGCGTATTTCATCAAGATATAATCATCTGTTTCGTATCTATGTAGCGACTGACTATTTGCTGCAAGGTATATTTTGACCTCAATCATTCCACTTTGATAAGACGAAATGTCTAATGTTTTAAGCATAATATAACCATCCGCCCCTGACCCTAAAGGATTATCACTATCGTCTATATCTTCTCCACACCACCAATCATTTCCCAAATAACCGGTATATGCGGCTTGGGTATTTCCATTTGGTCCATTGTTGCTATTGTCACTTCTTGCGAAAACATCATTACTAGCAGAAAATTCATTGGCACGGTAGTCTGTTCCATTACCATCATCTTCAAAGTCTTCTGTTAATAAAAGTGTTTGGCCATCCAGATTGGGTAATCCTAGTAAATAAGTAAAGCTTAATAAAGCCAGAATTGATAGTCTCATGATTGTGTTTTGTAATTGTTATTTCCAAAACTATTTATGGAGACTTTCCAGATCTAAATAGGCAGTAGGACACAATTTATGCCTTTGTATATAAATTGCAATTTGGGCTAAAAATCAATTGGACAAATTCGCAGTATGAAAATTTATCCCCTTAGTTATCTGAACTTTAATATCAATTACTATATGGACATGATGAAATTCTCTAGGCTTCGACGACCTTCGATTGAAAACCTTTTTCGTAGTCTGTACCTTGCTTTATTTACACTAGAAATTGATATGCCTTGCAACTTTGCTACCTCTTGAATTGGAATATTAAGTCGTATCAGTGCACATAATCTCAATTCTTTGTCAGATAAGTTGGGATAAGTAGAAAGTAATCTATCAAAAAATTGCGGAGCTATCTGTTCGAAAGTTCTCTTAAAATGATCCCATTGATTAGTTTCAATGGATTTTAATTTTATTTCCTTATTCAGTTTTTGTAAAACTGGGTTTTCTGGATAAGAATTTACAATAGATTGTAGTTGATCTTTAAATCGGCTTATAAATTCATCCTTCTGCACCGTTCCTAAAGAAAGAAAAGCCAATTCCCGATCTTTTTGAATCAAACTGCTTTGCAATAGTTTAATCTTCTGATGCTTAGCAATGTAAAGAACAAAAGAAATAACAAGTACTAATCCTAAAACCAAGAATATGAGTTCCGATTGCGAATTATCCTCTTCTTTATTTGAGATATGTGTAATTGTGGATTTATTCTCTTTTAACTTTTCTTGAACTAAAGTCCGAACTAGTTCCACTTGCTTCAGACTTCCAAGAGCGGAATCTTTGTAGGTTTTACTTAAATCTAGATAATAAAGAGCAAGCTTATGATCGTTTAATTGTTCATATACCTTGGAAAGAACTTCAGCAGTTAGAGAAGTCTCTTTCAATTTTCCCTGCTCTACTTTATAAGTTAATGAAGCAATCAAGAGAGATTTGGCTTCCTCTGTCCTTACTAAATTCAAATAAAGTTCCCCTAGATAGCTTTGATGGCGTGCCAATCCATTTTGATCACCTAAATCCTCATCAATCTTAATTGCATTTTTATAATAAGATTCTGCTTTCTCAAAATCTTCCCACTCCGAATAAACTTTGCCAATATTGCCATACACAGTTGAAAAATCCCTATTGCCTACAGCTTCATAATTTTTTAATGCCAAATGGTAATAATAGTAAGCAGAGTCCAAATCGCCCAGTTCCTTGATTGCATTAGCAAGGGTAATTTGAGCAGAACCCAATATTCTTTGATTTTTTACAGATTTTAATATCCTAATGGCCTTCCTCACGTAGGCAATAGCCTCCTCATACATTTCTATCCTATTGAATGTTAAGGCTATGGCATGATTATTTGTAGCTGATGAAATAGAGTCATTTAATAGTTCGCTGATTTCTACTACTTCAAAATAGGTCTTAATTGCATTCGAATAATCTCCCAATTCTGAATATACATTGCCAACATTTTGCAAATTGATTTTAAGTGAAACGCTGTCCTTAACTTTTCTAGCATAATTCACAATGTTCTGATATGCAATCATTGCAGAATCATATTGACCGATATAGTAATTTATATTGCCTATGTTGGCTTCAATCTTTAAAATAGACAACTCATTTCCAACAGTTTTAAACTGAAAAAGAGATTTGCGAAGAAAGAATAAAGCGGAGTCGTAATTGGCCCTATTATTATGATTTAATCCAAGAACATTCCAACATTTTGCTATCCCAATAACATTCTCAGTTTGTTTAAAACTTCCAATTGCCTTATTCGCTAAAGAATCTGATAGCGTGAAATTCGTTTGAATTGTATAAAATATAGCAAGATTTAATCGGGCCGTACCCAATCCGTTAATATATTCAATTGAATCCGATATCTGAATGCTTTGCTTGGCTAAAAATATAGCCGTATCTGGATTTGAAGTTTTCAAATGCCAACTCAAGCGGTTTAAAGCATCTACTTTTTCATTCCCATTTAAACCAGGAACAATCTTCTTTAAACTATCTAATTCGCTTGCTTCCAAGCGAATATTATAGATTAGGGTTAAAAGAATAACAATTAACTGAATCTTGAATAAGTCCCGCAAAGTTTTTTGTGTTGTAAATCAAAAATAACACAAAAGCTTATTAATAATACATTAGGGACTCCAGCTTAAAATCAAGGAGGAGGTCCTTCACCACAACCATTGTTGTCCAATACACTTACCGTGTATGTTCCTGCTGCTTTCCCAGTAATGGTGGCTGAGGTCTCTCCACTATTCCAATTGTAAGTATAAGGAGAAGTTCCTCCAGTAACTGAAGCAGTCAAAGAACCTGTACTTTCTCCAAAACAAGCCACATTGGTTTGAGACGAAATGGTGGTATTTAAGGCGGTAGGTTCAGTAATTGTAGCAGAAGAAGTTGATGTAGTTCCTCCAGCATCCGTAACGGTTACCGTATAGGTGCCAGCACCTAAGGTTGAGATTGTTGCTGTTGTAGCAGTATTACTCCAGTTGTAGGTATACGGTGTGGTTCCATCTGAAGCTGTAACAGTTAATGATCCCAAGGCGTCTCCATTGCAGATGTTGTTAGTTTGGGCAGTAATGGAGGTAGATACTGGTGATCCGCCACTAGTTGCACTTACTTTAATTTCATCAAAACCTCCAGACTCAAAGGAGGCCCAATTAACTCTAATTCTTAATGACATATTGGATGCTGTACCAGGAACTGACCAATTAAATGTGTATTTGACAAAAGTATTTCCTAATCTCACTCCATCTTCAGCACCATCTAGGTCTGTATCTTCTTGCAATGCCAATAAATCTGTCGCACCATAAAAAGCCCCACCAATGGTATACGTTCCACTTAAAATATTTGCTTGAGCAGGTAAAGAACCAACACCATTACCTCCTGTAGCTATATCTGTATCAAAAGCGTATTCGAATAATAAAAAGTCACTAGACTCCCAGCTACCAATTCCATTGCTATCTGCAGCTATATATACTTCAAAACTTATATTCCCATTTTGGTAAGTTGACACATCCAATGTCTTGAAAACAATGGCACTATTTTGTCCTGTACCTAATGGATTATCCGTAGCGTCAACATCTTCTCCATTCCAATGATAGGAGCCTATCCAACCGGAATAGGTCTGGTTTCCAGTTGCTCCAGAATTTGGACTTACATTGGTTCTGGTCCAAAAGTCATTGCCACCATCATCGAACTCATTGGCTTCATAGCGAGAGCCGTCTCCATCAGTTTCAAATCCTTCTGTAAGTATTGTTGTTTGTGCATTTGTATATAAAGATGTCAATAGATAAACAGACATTAATGTGAAAATGAAATATCTCATAATTGGATTTAATTTGTGTTTAAATCCAAATCTATCATGAGTCTAAAGGCTTATCCAAAGATTACTTATCTACATTGTATTTACATAAGTGTAAAGTCATCCTTTTCAATGGCCCTTATTTCTACACGATTGGTAATATTTCTCCCTAGAAACTTTATTAGTTGAATTTTAGAGGAGTTGTAAAATTCTACAAGAAAATTAAATTTTTATGGAAAATATGAATTTCTCCAGACTTCTTTTGCCACTAACATTAAGGTGCTTCCTCAACCTGTATTTAGCCATATTTACACTCTTAGACGAAATGCCAAGAATCTTGGCCATCTCCTCAGTTGGTATATTTAAGCGCATCATGGCGCACAACCTTAATTCCTTATTGGTTAATGTCGGATGTTTTTGTAGAAGGGCTTCAAAAAAGTTTGGTGCTATTTGTTCAAAGGTTGATTTAAAATTATCCCATGATTCCATTCCTATGGATTGTATTTTAGCATCTTGCAACAGACTTAACATAGATTGATTTTCAGGATTTTTTCTTGTCACATCTTCTATGTTCTTTGTAAACTGCTGGATAAATTGATCTTTTTGGATGGAGCTTAAGGATTGAAATGTCAATTCTCTTTCCTTTTTATCTAAATTATTCTTCAATTCAATTACCGTATTTTTTCTTTTATGCCACATTATTACAAGAAGTAAAATGCCAATTGCAGAAATCAAAAGCATCGACAAGTACATTGATTTATTATTCTTGGAATTATGATCTTTCAGAACAGTGAAATCTGATTGCTCCTTTAATCTCTGTTTAATGAGAACCCGCATTAATTCGTTTTGTTTCTCCCGACTAAATATAGAGTCTTGAGCACGCTTTACCTCCAACTGATAATCAAACGCCATTTTCTGGTTGCCATATTTACTATATAAGATTGACAACTTCTCTGCGGTTAGAGCAATCTGCTTATACATTTTTAGTCTGACCCAATATTCATAAGATTCTAACAATAGATTAAGTGCACTATCATTCTCTCCATTTATTTGATAAATCTCAGCTAAGTTTAATTTATCTCTTGCGATATCATCTTCTTGATTGCTAAGTGTATTGATTTTTAAGGCTCTTTTTAAGTAATGTTCCGCACTATCTATCTTATTTAGATGCATATAATAGATTCCAATATTCGTATAGACTAGACCTCTGTTATTATTTTGGATATATTCATTTTTCTTGATCGCTTTTTGGTAATAAATGAATGCCGAGTCGAATTGATCAATTTTTCGAAATGCGTTAGCTATGCTGTTAAAATTATCTGCTAATCTTCTATTATTCTTTAATTTTTCATTTATTCTTATGGCTCTTCTGATGGTCTCAATGGATTCATCGGCCATGTCCAATTGATTGAATACGGTAGAAATGGAATTCAATACCCCTCCAATACGATTTGAATCTTCTAGCTGATTTGATATCTCAAGAACCTCAAAGAAAGTTTCCAATGATTGAGCATATTTTCCCAATTCTGCATAGACTAATCCTTGATTCTTTAGATTATCTGCCAACATTTCAACGTCCGCTTTTTCCTTGGCGTAGCGAATCAAGTTTTGATAAGAGATTAAAGCGGAATCAAAATGCCCCAATTGGTAGTTTATGTTAGCAAGGTTACCTTCAACTTTGAGGATATATTCAATATAATTGACTTCCTTAAATATTGCCAAGGATTTTTTTAAATATTCAGATGCCTCTTGATAATTACCTCTTGCAATATGATTTAGTCCCAATACATTCCAACTCTTTGCAATGCCAACTAAATTTTGCGTGCTACGAAATAAACTTATTGCTGCAAAAGATAAACTGTCAGACAGTTTAAAATTGGATTTAATCGAATGAATAACAGATAAGTTAAATAAGGCTTCAACCTGTCCCTTCTTGTAAGAAATTAACCTTGATTGATCAAGAGCCTTAGAAGCATAATTTATGGCCTCATGAGCATTTGAAGATTTTAACTCCCAACTAATTTGATTTAGAACATCAACTTTTGCAGAATCACTAAGGGTGTATGAAAGTTGCTTTAAGCTATCTACTTCACTTGCCTCTAAATGGCTAAAGTAAAATGTAAATATTATAGCAGTTATATAATATCTCCACAATTTAATTCTGCCAAGCTCACACAGATCTATTAAACTTATGATCTTCATTCAATAATTTATTAAAGATCAAAAGTAGAAGATAGGCTCAATAAAGATGAATTATTTATCTGTTAGAATTGTTGAAAAGTTTACTACATAATGTCTACATCAAGGAGGAGGTCCTTCTCCGCAACCGTTGTTATCTAATACACTTACTGTATAGGTGCCAGCAGCTTTACCGGTAATGGTTGCAGAAGTTTCCCCACTATTCCAGTTGTAAGTATAGGGTGATGTTCCTCCAGTTACAGATGCAGTTAGCGATCCGGTACTTTCCCCAAAACAAGCCACATTGGTTTGGGAGGAAATGGTGGTATTTAAGGCTGCAGGTTCTGTTATTGTAGCTGATGAGGTGGTGGTGGTTCCTCCCCAATCTGTTACTGTAACAGTATAAGTTCCTGCCACTAAAGAAGAAATGCTAGCAGATGAGGCTGAATTGCTCCAGGAATAAGTGTAGGGTGTGCTTCCATCTGTGGCTGTGACGGTCAATGATCCCAAGGCATCGCCATTACAAATGTTGTTGGTTTGGGCAGTAATGGAAGAAGATACTGAAGATGCAATTGAAGGTCCATCAAAAAATTGTACCCGATCTTGATTTCTATCAATAACCCATAGATCTCCATTATTATCGAAAGCAGCATCAACTGCACCACCATTGGATGCAAATTGACCATTTCCAGAACCTAGTGATCCGAACGTGCTTGAATTCGTAAAGGTTCCATTGTTGTTATCCGTCCAAATGGAAACTCTTTCATTATGATTGTCCATAACCAAGATTTCTCCATTTTGTGAGATTGCAACCCCTTCGGGATCATCTAATTGCGAAGTACCTGATCCAAGGCTACCAAATTGTGCAATGTATGTTCCATCGAAGGAAAACTTTTGAATTCTATGGTTAGCCCTGTCGGCTACAAAAACATTCCCATTATCATCGATTGCAATATCGCTGGCTCCTGAATTAGAACTGAATTGTCCATTCCCTGAGCCTAATGACCCAAAGTTGAACAGAAAATTACCAGCGGTATCTAGTACTTGAATTCGCTCATTATTGCGATCAGCTACGTAAACTGTATCTCCATCACGACTTAATGCAATCCCATTAGGCGTATCGAAATTTGAACTTCCAGAGCCTACTGTACCATAAGATGCAATAAAAGTACCTGTTGAATCAAACACTTGTACCCTATCATTATTCCTATCAACTATCCATATCCGATGTGCTCCATCAATTGCTAAATCTTCGGCAGCGTTAGAGCTAAATTGTCCATTTGAGCTACCAAGAGATCCCCACTTTCTAATAAAGCTTCCAGATGGTGTAAATTTTTGAATGCGTTCATTATTCTTGTCAACAACATAAATATCGCCTTTAACGTCAACTGCTACCCCACTTGGTGAGTCGAATTCACCATCACCAGTACCAGATACTCCAGTTGTACCTATTTGCTTTTGATAGGTATATTGGGCATTAACGGAAATAAAAATTAGATTAGATAGAACAATTATTAATATTTTGGAATGTATGTGCATCTTGGGCATGTTATAGTTTATACTTATCAATAGATTTTGATTCAAATCTATTCTCGCATTATTTACAGCCCAAGAATGGAATATCTATGATTGATTAACAGCCAAAAACATTTTAATTGAAATCAGATTTTTTGTACTACCAATTAGTTATTTACAAAATTTAAATAAATGACTACAAATAACTTAAGTTTAAATTGCTATCTACCTTAACAAATTATTTTAAATTGAAATCATAAAGTTTTCCAAGCTTCTTTTTCCATTAATCTTAAGGCGTTTTCTTAATCTGTACTTTGCCATGTTTACACTTTTATTGGAGATACCTAATATCTGTGACATTTGACCAACTGGGATATTTAAGCGGATCATAGCGCAAAGTCTTAATTCATTGTCGGTCAAAGATGGAAACTTGCTTAATAATTTGTTAAAAAAATGCGGTGCCATTTGCTCGAAAGTAGATTTAAAGTTTTCCCATGAGTTACTTTCTATATTAAGCAATAATACATTGCTCATTAACTCTTGTAAAGCGTCATTATCTGGCTGATCTTCAGAAATATTTTTAAGTGCATTGGTAAATTGAAGGATAAATTGATCTTTTTGAATCGCTGACAAAGAATTAAATGCCATTTTGCGATCTTTCTGAAGCAATTGAAATTTAAGTGGTAAGAGCACTATTTTACGGTATATCAAAAGAACTAATCCTATTGACCCAATCAACAATAAGGATACAATCCAAGCATATTTAGACAACATGCTTTCTTTCTTAATAGATTGAAATATGGACTTATTCTCTGCGACTTTTTGGCGAATTAAAAGCCTGGTTAATTCATTTTGTTTTTCTCTACTGAAAATAGAATCTTCTGCTTCTTCATGCAATAAGCGATATTTTAAAGCAAGTTCGTTTTTACCAGTTTTTTGATATAATTCTGAAAGATATTCGCCATTTAAGGCAAGATCCTTAAGGAGTCCATTCTCTTTCCAATATGCAAATGATAATAACCAAAGTGATTCAGCTTCGGAATATTTGCCTTGCAAATAATAGACGGATGCAAGGTTTAGTCGATCTCTCGCTATTGCTTCATCTCTTTCATATGTTGTATTGAATTCGATTGCTTTTTTGTGAAAAATCTCAGCACTATCGATTTTATCGAACATTTTATAAAGAATACCAATGTTTGTGTAAACTGTACCTATTGCTTTGCTTGATATTTCCTTGTATATATTTTTGGATTTTCGGTAATAAGTCAAAGCCGAATCTAATTCATTGTTAATCTTAAAAGCATTGCCTATATTATTGTAATTATTTGCTAAATCATTCCGATTATTAATCCTCTTGTTAACTTCAATTGCTTCACGCATAGACTCTATGGCTTCATCTGCCATTTCAAGATATCGAAATGTAATTGAAATGTCGTTTAATACTCGAGCAATATGTACAGAATCATCTTTTAGACGAGCGATTTCTAAAATTTTAAAATAGGCATCCAAAGCTTTAGCATAGTTGGAAAGTTTCATATCAACAATACCAACATTTCTTAAATTATTAAGAAGACTATTTGTATCTAATGATGTGATTGAATATTCTAGCAGTTTATTGTAGAATATAATTGCTGTATCATATTTACCCAAACTATAGTAAATATTACCAATGTTTCCCTGAACTGCTAGAATAGCTGATTCTTCCTCAAACTCCTCAAATATTTTTAACGCTTTATTGAGGAAATTAGTTGACTCTTGGTACTTTCCCAATGTATTTTGGTTAATTCCCAAAATGTTCCAGCATTTTGCAATTCCGATCATGTTTTTCTCACTCCGGAATAATTCTATTGCCCTTTTAGATAAACTATCAGAAACATTAAGATTCGATCTAATGCTTTCAATTACAGCTAATTGATACACCGCTAGACTTAATCCCTTATTGTAATCTATACTTTCTGCAAGTGTTATGCTCTCTTTGCTATAATTTACGGCAGTTTCTGGTTTAGATGACTTATAACTCCATGCCAACTGATTAAGAATATCGACTTTTTCTATTCTTGATGAACTAGACAAAAGACTTTCAAGACTATCAACATTATTTGCAAATAGATTTAGGCCAGTGAAAAGCACTAAGAGTGTGATTAAGTATAATCGAAAACAATTGCATTCTGATTTGATGACAATTGAGGAACAACAATTGCTTTTATTCATAAAATCTCAAACTATAAATCAGTAAAAATAGCTTTAAGATATATTTGAGAACAATTGTTGGCTTTATGAAGGCGAAAAAGATATACTACAAATGGTCTACATCAAGGTGGAGGCCCTTCTCCACAACCATTGTTATCTAATACACTTACCGTGTAAGTTCCTGCTGCCTTTCCGGTAATGGTAGCAGAAGTTTCTCCACTATTCCAGTTGTAGGTATAAGGAGAAGTGCCACCGGTCACTGAAGCTGTCAGTGAACCGGTGTTTTCTCCAAAACAAGCAACATTCGTTTGGGATGATATGGTAGTGTTTAAAGCGGTAGGTTCAGTAATGGTTGCTGAAGAAGTTGAAGTTCCTCCACCAGCATCAGTCACTGTTACGGTATAAGTACCCGCACCTAAAGTAGAGATTGAGGCTGAAGTAGCAGTATTGCTCCAATTGTAGGTATACGGTGTGGTACCATCAGAAGCAGTTACTGTCAAAGATCCAAGTGCATCCCCATTGCAAACATTATTGGTTTGGGCGGTAATGGAAGAAGAAACCGGTGTACTTCCAGCTGTGGCTGAAATCGAGATTTTATCAAAAGCCAATACTTCACCTCCTTGATCAGTACTAGCTCTAATCCTTATCGACATTAATGATGCAGATCCTCCTACAGTAATGTCGAAAGAATAGGTTGTGAAGGTGTTATCTATTATATTCACTCCATCTCCAGTTCCATTAAGATCATCATCTTGACTCAAATAGTTATTTGGATTTATTGATCCACTTCCATAAAAAATTCCAGCAGTAGTATATGTTCCTGAGTTGACATTGGCTGAAGTAGGTAAACCATTTAAAGAATTAGCACCAGTAGCTATATCGGTATCTTCTGCATATTCAACACTCAAAAAATCGCCAGTTTCCCAACCACCTGAACCATTTTTATCTGCAGCGATATCTATACTAACAGTCACCGTACCCCCTGTGTATGAGGATACACTCAATGTTTTTATCACTATGTAACCATCCTCACCAGACCCTAAAGGATTTTCAGTTGCGTCTATATCTTCGCCATTCCAAAAATAAGTGCCCGTTTTACCAGTATAAGTCTGATTATTGGATGAACCGGGTTCGGGACTCGTATTTGTTCTTACCCAAAAGTCGTTTGATCCATCATCGAAACTATTTGTGGCATAAGAGGTTCCTTCCCCATTGGTTTCAAAACCTTCCGTATGTAGAGTCGTTTGTGCACTTAGAGTGAGATATAAAAGTTGAATATTAAAGGCTAAAATAATTTTTATCGCATTCATTTGATGTCATTGTGTTGATTAATTCATCAAATCTATTTTAGAACCGACATGACAATCAAGTTACAGCCCTATACAAAGCTTTACACGATAAAATATCTGCGTTTGTAATGGATCAAAATCCTATACATCTATATCTAAATAGAATTAATAATAACTAACAATGAGACAGTTGGAAAATAGTCTATCTATACAAAGACCAACTACATTTAAAGGGATAATAGAAAAGTTTCTAAGCTGCGTTTACCACTTAAGTCTAATCTTTTACGCAAGCGATATCTGGCCATATTTACACTATCTATAGAAATAGCTAAAATTTTAGCCATTTCTTTCACCGGAACATTTAACCTAATGAGCGCGCAAACTCTCATTTCTCTATCCGTAAGTGATGGACACTTCTTCAATAATTTATCGAAAAAGTCTGGAGCGATTTGTTGAAAGGTATTTTTGAATTGTTCCCAAGAGTTGGATTCTATGTCATCAACTTTATAACTTATCAATAATTTCTGAATACTCTCATTTTCAGGGTATTTACTTTTATAGGTAAGTAAAGTGTCTGCAAAGTCTTTAATCAATTTATCTTTTTGAATCGTACTCAACGAAAAGAAAGCAAGCTCTTTCTCCTTTTGATGTAACTTCAATTGAAGAATATTGACATTTTTTTTACCTATTGTAATTAAATAAATCAGGTAAACCAAACCTATGGCTAGAACAATCAACAAAGCATACAAATAATAAGGTTTTGTTCTTTCATCAATTTGCACTTCAGGCTTTTCCAAGCTGAGTTGTTTCTTTAAATTTTGCCTTACCAACAAGCGTGTTAAAGCTATTTGCTTTTCTCTTCCGTTCACAGAATCATTAGCCTCATTATACAATAACTGATAGCGAATCAATGAATCATTTTTGCCAATCTCTCGATATACTTCAGCAAGTATTTTTGCTGAAGAGGATAATTCATCATAGACTTTAGACTTTTGCCAATATCCAATAGATTCTTCTAGTAGTTGTATTGCTTCATCATATCGCTTTTGAATGATGTATACTTTGGAAAGAATAGACTTTGCTCTTGCTATGCCTTCTTTTCGATTTAAATTGGAACTGAGTTCCAAACCCTTCTTTAAATAATAGGTTGCACTATCCAAATTAGAGGATTTTAAGTGTAAACTTCCCAAGTTGATATACAAATTGCCTTTGGCCACGACACCAACCTTAGCATAAGATTTTAAGGCACTTTTATAATAGTAGTATGCGGAGTCATCTTGATTTTTTCTTTTAAAGGCATTGGCAATGCTATTGTAATTCATGCCTAACCTTTGTTCATTTTTTAATAACTGATTAAGTTTAATGGCTTTTTTAACCTCATGAATAGACTCATCAGCCATTTCCAATTGATTAAAAATTGTAGAGGCTGTATTTAAGTGCATTGCTAATCGACTGGAGTCTTTTTTTTCTTTCGCTAAATCCAATACTTCATAAATAAATTGGAGCGCTTTGGCAAAGTTTCCATATGAAGAATAGATTAAACCTACATTAGCCAGATTATCAACAAGCATATCATAATCCTGACTTTTTCTGGCCAGTTCTACAATTTTATTATAAGCAATAAGTGCTGTATCGTAATTTCCTATGTAATAATGAATGTTGCCAATGTTGGCCTCGAGCTTTAAAATGTATTCTTCATTATTAACTGTTTGGAATTGTTCTAATGAATTATTCAAGTAAAACAAGGCTTTCTTGTAGTTGCCAATATTATTTTGGTTTAATCCCAAAACATTCCAACATTTCGCAATTCCTATAATATTTTCGTTCTGTTTATATTGAGCAATGGCCTGATTTGCATATTGATTCGACAATTCATAGTTGGACGCAATTGAATAAATAACTGCAAGGGTCTCTAAGGCTTTCCCTAATCCAGATTCATAAGCTATTGAATCGGATAAATTTTGACTAGCAATGGCATATTGAATCGCCTTATCTGGATTGGAAAACTTTAATTCCCAAGATAATTTATTTAATAAATCAACTTTCTCTTTACCTACTGAGATTGGAAGTAACTTTTCTAAACTATCTACTTCAATTGCAGGACTAGTTATAGAAATAGTAAAAAACAGAAAGAAAGTGATAACATATTTCAATGCAATAATGGTATTCCTCAAAATAATTCGTGTTGCCCGCCAAAAATAATATAATTGACATGTCCACTTAGGAAAAACTCCATTTACAAAACATAACAAATGGGTCTATATAGGGGATTTTTCAAGATTTTGTTTCGATTATTAAAAATCAAGTCAATTGATTTATATTCAATTACTAAATTTATTCCATGTCAAATCCAGACTTTGATGGTTTTTATATCACAAGCATAATTTTATTGTGTATTGTGTTAGTTGTCATTTTCCTTCTTTCTTGGAAAGGGAAAAAACTATTCAAATCAGAAAGAAAATTCTTTATTCTTTGGAATGCAATACTAAGTATTTCACTTATTTATCTTTTTCTCTTTGTCGGAGAGACCTACTTTCGATTTTATATGGATCGAACAGACTCTTTTGATCTAACCAAAATATCTCAACGTTGGAAAGCAAGACATTATCAGATAAACAATGCAAATTGTAGAGACAATATCACCTATTACAATAAAATAGAACAAAGGAAAAGAAGAATCAGCATTTTTGGTGATTCATTCACAATTGGTCAAGGAATCAAGAATATAGATGATCGATTTTCCAATATTCTGAGACAAAATTTACCCAAAGTTGAAATTCACAATGTAGCCAAAGATGGTGCGAGCAGTGCCTCTCATCTTGTTCAACTTAAAGAAACTAAAGAAAATGACTATGAGTTAGATATTGTAATTCTTGCCTATTGCATGAACGATATCGACTATCTGCTAGAAGAAGGCGATTCTATTTATAAAAGAATACATGCATTCAATAAAGGATTAAATGTAATAGAAAAGAACAGTTATTTTATCAATTGGGCTTCTTTTAGACTTTTTGCATTTAATGACCCTGACTTATTGAAATATTCTGATTTTGTTAAGTCCGGTTATCAAGGATTAAGTTGGTCTAAACACAAAACGGTATTGCAGAATATCCTACGATCCGTTTATGAACAAAATGGACGCATTATGGTAGTTACTTTTCCATTTCTTCAACATACTGCCGAAAACTATCCCTTTCGAGAAGAACATCAAAAGTTAGACGACTTTTGGAAGTCCCAAAATATTCCTCATCTAGATTTGCTTAAAACTTTTGAATCTAGACTAGGAAATGACCTGGTTGTTAATGAGTACGACGCACATCCCAATGAATTGGCCAATAAACTGGCAGCAGATGCCATCATTCGATTTATCAATACGCTTTAAAGCAGAATGAAAAAACTGGATAGAGGAATATTATTACCACTATTTCTATTTATTAATCTTTTGCTTTATAGTGACCTATTCTTAGATCCTACTCAACCGATTAAGACCTTTTTTCTTTCCATATTTTGTCTGGTTACAAATTTGTTTTACTTGATTAATAAAACAAGGATAACACATTTATTTCGCAATCCTCTTGTCCTTTTATCACTGTTATTCTTTTTATGGAATATTGTTTCAATTGGCGTCTCAGGAAATATGCAAGTTGCATACAATGTGATGGTTAAGCTGTTTCTTGGTGTAAATCTGTTAATAATACTGCTCATTCAATTGAACAATGACCTAGAAAGGCAACTTAAATACTTTTCAGTTCTTGCGAGCACTAGTCAATTGATCATTTGTGCATGTATTTTAACAAGTATGCTCATAACAGACCTTTTCCATTTTCAAGGAGAATCTAAACCGTATGGAGGATTATTTGTCAATCCTAATTTGAGTGCACAAATTTTAATCTTACTAATACCTCTCTCCTCCTATTCTGTATTATATCAACAAAGAGAAAGACAAAAACTAATCGCACTTATTTCTATCTCAATAAGCCTTGTTTTTTTGATCGTATTGGGATCAAAAACTGTGATTTTATCCGGAATACTATTATTTATTACCCTTCTTTTTTTAAAGATTAAATCCAAGCTTAAACCTTACCTAATTTATCTTTTAATTGTATTTACCTCTCTTTCAATGGCTTTAGTCATGTATTATCAATGGCCAGATTTGGAGTCTATGCATTCATTTCAAGAACGCAAAGAACTTTGGCAAAGAAGTCTAAGAATGATAAACTCAGAGCCAATTTTTGGATATGGTTCTGGAAGTTGGGCGATTGAGAATCTAAATCACCTTGGCAAAGAAAAAGACAATTTTGATAATACCTCTAAGCTATATTTAAACACAGTTGGGAATATTTTTTATTTAAGACCTCATAACGATTATTTATGGGTTGCTAGTGAGAATGGTATCCCTGGACTATTATTTTATCTCTCCATTTTCATTTATGCGTTTTACTCCATAATTACAATTGGTAGTTCGACAAAATTTAAACAACTTAAATTATTGGCTTTATCTGGAATACTCCTATATCTCTTCATTGGTCTGTTTAGTTTTCCAAAAGAACGCATTGAGCAAATTATACTTTTGAGCATCTATTTAGCGCTTGCTGTATCAGTAAAAGGCAAATTGAATCCTTTAAAAACAGTAAACACTCATAGTGTATTCCATATTTTATTTCTGATTGGTACGATCATATCGACTATCATATGCACCTTCAATTTATCTTCTGATTTTCATTTAAAGAACAGTCTGGAGGCTAAGTCCAATCAAAGTTGGGACATATGTCAGAGACAGGCTTTAAAAGCACAAAATACCTTCAATAAATATTCGAGTGATGGCAGTCCAATTATTTATTATCAAGCTCTTGCGGAATTTAATCTAGGCTTAATCGATCAATCTTTCGCATCTTACAAAAAAGCAAAGGATTTGCATCCAAATCATCTTTTTATCCTCAATGATTTAGGAACAATTTATGCTTCTAAATCAAAAATTGATTCCGCGATCAACCTTTATAGTAGAGCTCTAAATATTAATCCTCTTTACGAAGATGCCAAATTGAATTTAATTAGCATATACTTTAACCTTAACAGATTTGATGAATCTTGGGATTTATTGTATCAAATTCCTTACAATTCTACCCATCCTAAATTCAAAAACATCGTTAATGTTATCTCTGAACAACGATTCAGGCAAGACATATTAGATACAGCTAAAGAATTTGGACAATTGGATTATACACTTAAACAAATGAATTTATATCCTTTTTACTATTACAAATTGTATACAAAGGCAAGAGAAAACGACAGCTCCTTTATGGAGTATTTTAATTCCACAATTTCAACTCTTTAAGTGAATATTATCTTAAATTTGAAAGAGATCAAACTATACCCAATCAAACAATGAACAACTTATATTTATCTAGAATAATCTTTATTCTACTTATCATCGCTAATGGTGCATTAGAGCTAATGTCCCAAAATATTACTACGGTTACACCGAATCGAGGTCAAATTGGACAAAGGTTAAATGTTTTTATTGGTGGTAATAATGTAAATTTTACCCTAGGATCAACATCCATACAAACAACTTTTAAGAAGGGAAATACAACAATCAATGCTCCATTTAAAAACTTGAACCAAGCTGGAGATGAGATTGAAGTTAGTTTAGACCTTGGAGATACTTCGCTTTTAAGTGGATATTATGACCTTGAAGTAAACACTCAAGCCCACGGAATACTGACCAAAAGCAATGCCTTTAAAATTGATACGACTTCATTGAGAAAGACCATTCCAAATTCCATTTTTAAATGGGATAGCACGGATCTTACCATTATTGGTCGAGCGCTTGATTTTACAAAAGTTACAGTTGACCCTTACTTTTTTAGAGGTACCGATACCATATACTCTACTATTCTTACTCCTAGAACTAGAGGAAAAGATAGTTTAGAGGTCAGAATAAATCTTAATGATTCCACGCTTTCCGGAGGCAATTATGATCTTGCTGTAACTACCAATGGCGGAATACTATTCTTGCGAAATGCGCTTGAAGTAAATACAATTGACATTCGGGGACATGTATATTTGGATAAGAATACCAATGGGATACAAGACCCAGGCGAGCATGGATTACAAAGTTTTCATATTACACATTTGAATGGAAATAGATTTACTTTCTCGGATATAAATGGAGATTTTGTTTTTCAAGATTTAGACACCACAACACATCAAGTGCGCATTAATCATAGATATGGATCCTATACTACTTCCTCTTCAGATACTCAATTCGTCGTGGTTGACTCCATTGGATACTTCGACATCAAATATGGAGTAAACACCATAAACAACGATAGACTACTATTGAGGTCTTATGCTGGTAGAGCAAGATGTAACGAATTCGTATACTATCGCAATTTTGTTAGGAATCTTGGCTTTGAAAGTGAAAGTGGTGTTCTTGTTTTCGTTAAAGATTCTATATTAACCTATGACTCTACTGCAATAAATCAAGCGGATTCCGTTAAAGGAGATAGTCTATTTCTTTCCTTCGATAACTTAGGTGGCCTTAGTTGGAAGTTCCAAGGTTTTCTAAGATGTAATTTACCTTCTATTTCTGTGCTTCCAATAGGTAGTGTATTGAATGGATATGCATATGCTTATTTAGTAGACTCTGCAAACATTATTGTTCCTGGTTCTGATACTTCTTACATGAACTCTACAATAGTTAGATGCTCTTATGATCCTAATGATAAACAAGTTAGTCCAGTTGGAAGGGATAGTCTTGGTTATATTGAGAAAGGTACCCCATTAATTTATACCATACGGTTTCAAAATACTGGAAATGACACTGCTTACCGAGTACAATTGATCGATACCTTATCTAATAATTTAGATTGGAATACCATAGAAATCTTAGATGCTAGCCATTCTTATGTTAGTGATTTAACTGCTAGTGGCATATTGACTTTTACATTTGAAAACATCTTTCTAGTAGATAGTACTACAAATGAACCAGAAAGTAATGGTCATATTACCTTCTCTATCAACCCAAAAATCAACCTAATTGATTCAACAATTGTTAGCAATCGAGCTGCAATCTATTTCGATTTTAATCCGCCAATAATTACGAATACAGTTTTGTCAACTTATATTACCATTACTTCTCTGGAGGAAAAATCAGAAGGTCTAAATGCTTTTGCATATCCAAATCCTTCAAATGGAATAATAGTTCTGAAGATGGAGAAAGTATTAGAAAATACAAACTTATCTGTTAAGGATATCAATGGCAAGGAAGTATACCGAGAATTAAATATTCAAGGAAATAACATAAGAATTGACTTAAGTTCATTCTCCAATGGAATCTACTTTATTGAGTTAACTTCTGGTAATTTGAGATATAGCAATAAGGTAGTTCTACAGAAGAATAAATAGTTAATTATTAATTAAATCATACCATCTTTCTTTGAGTTTAACTCCTAAAAACAAAATAGGAATATAGTAAAATACGATAAAGGCAGTTTTGAATCGAACTATCGCTCCGAAATTGCCTACACTCATTCCAATTCCATAGGAAAGAAGTAAGCTAAAGATCAAGCAAAAGCATAAAAAAGGATACTGGACAAAGAGTTTTATCAGTTTAAGGTCAAACAATAAAGCTATAAACACAGTAGAAGTTAAAATTAGAAGAACTGTATTTTCTGTGGCTGCCATAAAAGAAAAAATGTTCCAAGATTGCCACAATAAAGGTTGATATACAACAGAGAATATAACTTTGAAAACATTGTCATTGTATTGGTTAGACAATTTTGAAACTTCATTATAACTTCTTTCTTGATCCAATAAGATGAAACCTTCTTTTAATTTAGTACTGTGTGCTATCAAGTTTTCAATCCTACCATAAACACCTAAATCAGATTGAAATAATTTAAACAGGAAAATAACTGCTAAGCATGTAAACAAAAGAAATATTGGCCCTCTTATTAATCTAAAGGTTCTCTTCTTCAATAATTCTAAACAAATCCAAATGGAGATGCTTGGAATCAATGCCAGCATAATGTATGGCTTCAGAAGAACAATGATAAAGGCGGAGAAAATTGAAACAATCAGGTATTTCCATTTTACTTTAAGTATTTCTACGGAACTCCCAACGCAATAAATTAGCAAACAAATTGCAGCAAAAACATAGGCGTCCTTTAAAATACCAGCAGTCCAAAACAATATAGATGGGAAGAACAAAAGGAAATTAAAGGCCTTGGAGTGTATTTTGAAACGCTTAACCAGAAATCCATGCAATTTCCAAAGAGCGAAAAAAGAAATAAATGATACCCAAAGGGATGTTGCATAAAAACTTCCCAAAGAAATTACTTCTATAGGTACTGTGAGTTTTACTGTGTGTAGGATACTTTCGCTTGTTTCTTTACCAATAAAAGAAAAGGAGTCCAAAGGTATTTTCCAGGAATCGTCAAATAACCATAAGTTAAAAAAAGAAATTGTATCATTCCAAAAGTAAGTCGCTAATAAAGAGGCATCCTTGTGATAGTGCAAGGTATCTCCTCCAGCATAATACTCCTTGTAAACAAATGAAAAGAAGAGAGAAAAAATCAGCTTAACTGCTAGCGCTGAATAAAATAAATTATGATTACAGTTCCTTTTCCAATAATTGGAATTAAAAATATACAAGCGGCTTAACACTAATATTAGCAGCAATGCCAGCAATATTTTTAATAATTCAATAAACATGATCGAGAATTAATCTTTCCCTAGAACCAACTTCAAGTACTTTTCATACCTTATCATTAGTGAAAATATCAGTGTCCAAATCATTAGACTTATTAATAAAGTAAAACCAAAGATTAATAATGAATTATATGGACTATACAAATTCTTGATTGGTAGATCAGAAGTAATGAAAGGTTTTTTATACTTCAATCTTTGCACACTCCATTTATCATTAAATATGATTCTTTTGAGGCTCTCAATCCTTTCGTCAATATTGCTAATCTTTTGAAGTAAAATATTCAATTCCAAATATTCGGTCGCATTTTGATTCCAGAACAATTCTCCATATTGCAAATATTCCTTGTTCATCATTTGTCTTGAAGCAGAAGAAGAAATTTTTGAGTCTGTCAATTGTTTTCGAATTTCATTGGCTTTAGTAAATAGTTCTCTTTTTTCATCTTCGAGAAGTGTAATTTGCTTCTCACTTGCTTCTATCTTTTCACTTTTAAAATCAGACAAAAACGCATTGTTCATTGCGTTGATTTCATGCATGATCCGATGATTTAAAATTTCAATGAAGTTTTTATTATTGTATCTAGAATGAATAACTAATTCTCCCAAAGGAGAAACATCTACTTGAAATAAATTTGATAGAAACTCCAACCCACTACCCTTTTCACTAGCTATAACTAATTCATCCGTTTTTATCTGATTATTTTTAATCAGAGTATCCATAACAGCCTCTAATAATTGTTTGGAAAAAGCAAAACTTTGTAGTCTTAACAGTTCACTTTCATTTACAGAGATATCTACAAAACTTTTATCCGTTATGGTATTGTAATCAACAAACTCTGAACTACTGATGTAAAATTTTAGTTCTCCATAGAAGGTATTTGCCTTGTACCAAGAAATGGAAATACTGATGACGAAAGTAAGTAGTATAGATAATAAGAGGATTTTCCTTTTTCTTTTTCGGAGTTTACTAATAAACTCTTCCAGACTACTACTTTCTTGCATCTAACTGATTTGCAATAAAAATAAGTGAAAAACAGATTCAGTTTGCTAAAAATATTGATTTGTTTAAAAGTACATTCTTTGTTTTTCTTTCGGCTTAACATTTGGATTCGGTGGATTATACTCAATATCTAATAATTCATATTTACCATCTGTATTGCATTTTAATAAAATGGATTGGTAGGGCTTAACTGATAAATCCAAATCTATACTCATGCCATCAAAATTTAATTGAAGATTTAATGGATAATTATCTTTCTCCAAAGATTGACCTGAATAGATTGGATATTTTAAATCTTTAGACTTAGTCTGAGCGAGGAAGAGTAAATAACTGCCATCATCTAAACGTTTACACCAATAGGCTGGTAAGCTATCTCCTACCAGCAGAGGCAAATCTTGATGTATTATACCTATCTCAGGACTGACATTCTCAAATTGCTTGAGTTGACTTATTAAACGTCTATAATCCTCGCTTTTGTTCATTCCAGCTTGCATTGGATCCTTCTTTAATATTATCCTCAATCCATTTTGTGCATGCTCAACAATCTTTCTTAAACTTCTAATATCCATATAATCAACATCAATATACAAGGATTTAAAAGAAGCGTCTCCAACATTAAGTTTTCCATCTTCGACTTTGGCTTGCTCCAAAAAGTATCTATTTATCCACAGAGGATGATAACCTTCCAACTCTTTGGGTGGGTCTATATAACGCATCTCGTATTCTCCCCAAACCCATACCCTTTGCCTTTCCTTTGGGTATGCTCCTTTCATTACTCCGTCCTCATAAGGAATATAAACAGCAACATCTGTGTATGTTTCACCCTCTTGTAAATAACTGCTTACCTTAGAAATATACTTGTTAAATTCTTCTAATTCTGGTTCTAGACTCCCTCCAGGCCCAAAGTAAGTGGTCGCAAAAAAGTCTACAGTATCAGATCCTTCTGGATTATATGGAAATCCATGATAAAAGTGATGATTGACACCATTGGCAAACATGGCATCTGCAACCATTTTCAAATCCGCAATTTGTTCTTCTCTTAAATATGTTGCTGGAAATCCATACATGCAAGTAAATGACTCACTACTAACCACTCTTTTAGAAGACAAGGCTGCAGCTGAACTTACTATCCTAGAATAGTTTGGATTATTCAACATGCTCTCTGTTTCTGGGATATCCACCAATCCATAGGTGGTCATAACGTCTGTTGGAGAAGCGAGACATTGCACTCTGGACCAAGCTCCTAACCTTTTGCATGTATTTACATAAGGTTTGTAAAAACCATCTGTTACCATTTGATCCAATTGTAACATATAATCATATCGAACGTCTGGGAAAGAGTCTAATCCTTCTTCCATGTAAGGGATAATATCGTATCCAAAATTTTCTTTGAATTTCTCTTCAAAACCTACAGTCCATATTTTGTTCTTTCCATTAAGCTTAATCTCCCAAGAATCGGTAAAAAGTGCTGATTTTGAACCCTTTAATGCAGGTTTCAATGCTTTAGTTATTGGTAAAGCAAATGTTTTAAATGCTTCGTTATCCAAATGATTGACAACCAAAAAAGTATCTGGCCAAGCCCAAGAAAAAGTTAAGGTCTGTCTAAAACTACTATCCCCATATATCTGTGTAGTATTTTGTTTGTCTATATTATGCCCAGCTACTGGCCAAGCACTTCCGAATGTAAAATCACAATATAAACCAATGGAGTCTGCATATCTTTTGGTATAAGCTACAGCATCAGCCCATGCTGGACTGAGCCATTCTACTGCTGTTGTATCTTTTGGATAATTTCTTCCATACTTTTTCCTATACATTTTTTGGTAGCGGTACAAAGGATAAACCCAAGCTATCTCTACACCACCAAACTCTTTTTCCTTTAGCCAATTCAATTGATATTTAATATCTTCCTTCTTTATTTCTGTTGCAAACCACCACCACCTTACTCCAGGTTTCGAATTAGGGTAAAACGAAGCTTCTGCTACCCCATCTGCTGGTTGTTTGGTAGGTTCACAAGAATTTAAACAACACCATAATAAAATACTGATAGTAAATAGCGGCTTCAGATGTTTCATGCAATAAATTTATAAAAAGGATAATTTCACCAGATGAAAAAGCTGTTGATTTATATTTTTCTTATCAGCATTTCTTTGATTCTTGGTTGGTTTATTGGATATCTAAATATACCTGAAGATTTATCACACACTACTTTTTTATTTGGATTTACATCTGCATTTTGCCTTCTAACATTCTTTTACCTTAGTGTTAGACTATATACAAAGAAGAGTTCTGAAAGTGGATTCAACAGTAAAATTGTTACGCTTGTTGGGCTCTTGATAATGCCTTTTTTAATTTATTTTATTTACAGAGCAGATCAGAGCTCTGATTATACCATAGAGGCATCTAAAAAATTACAGAATGAACTTTCTTCTAAGATGAAGGAAATTAATAATTCGAATTATAAGCAACAGCGTCAGTTATTTGAAGTCACCTTTGATCGTATTAGAGAGGAAGCAGAAAAAGGCAATGGAAAACTATCCGATGCCTTTATTAATCAAATAGCTGCATTTAGTTCTAGTTTAAAGCCTTATTACTCTCCTGATGTAAATGACAGCATGTTACTCATACCTGAGCGAGGTAAATTATTGTTTGGTTTATGTCAAATGGATCTGGATAGCAATACTTTCCAAAGTCTAATCTCAAAAGTAGATTTTGCATATTCCGATTTAAGCGAGATTAACCTGAGTAATATAAACCTAAGCAACATAAGGTTAAAAGGCTCTGATTTAAAAAACATTAATCTTAATAATGTTGTAGTTAAAGGTGCAGATTTAAGGGGTGTAAATTTTGAAGGTAGTCATATTATTGAAGCCAATTTTAGTTTGTCAGATTTAAGTAAATCGAATCTTAAATGGTCAAAAATTAGAGAGTCAAATCTGGATCAGACCAAATTAAATGGAGTTGATTTTAACAATGCAGCTATTAATAATTGTAGTATAAGGAATTGTTCTCTCCGATGGAGTAAGTTGAATGCTAGCATGTTTAAAGAGGTAAACTTTTCAGCATCCGACTTCTTATTTGCAGATTTTAGTAGAGCAAGTCTCATTAATTGTGATCTCTCCGATACAAGGATCCGCAGAAATCAATTAATTGACTTTAGTTTTAGTAATACATTATTTGAAAATGCTATCGTTGAAAAAAAGTGGTTTGAAGTTTTACAACAGAATCAAGTAATTGGAAGAGAAGAATTAATGGAAAATTACAACATTGAATTAGATTCATCACCTGATTTTCATCGTGATTCATTCTTATTAAAGCGCAAGATTCAATAATTAGAATTATTCAGTACGACGTTCATCTTGTTACAAAACAAATCGATTATCTCTTCATTTTCACGAAAAGGTTCTATGTCCAATCGGAAAGACCATGCATAATAAGATTGCAATTCATTTAAACAATTTACAAGCAGTTTTTTAGTCCAATGGGTTTTCGAATTTATATCGTATTTAGATTTAATATACAAGCCTAATTCTTGCCCTATTTCATTGTGAATTAAGTCTATATAGTTATCTCTTGGATTGTTATCGAAATCAGTTATTTGTTTAGTGGTAAACATGCCATTGACCAACTCTGGCATGGCATGCAATTCATGAACATCACCTATAAAGTCTGCATGTTTCTCAGAGAAAATTGCAGAAATTAAGGCTTGGGCTGTGATGTGATTAAAAGTATTGATGTAGCCTTTTTCCCCTTTATCTCCCTTGCTTTGGAAGGATAAACTATCGTCTTTTATTTTATACATTGCCACTTCCGCAAGATCATAAAATGCTACATCTCCCCAGCCGAATAAATCTCTTCTTCTTCTTGCCAACAATTGTACTTTTTTCAACTCTTCTCTAATTTTAATCGCATAGGGCTCTGCTACTAATAGAGTTAATTTATCTATAAGTTCACCATCTTTAGCCTCGACGATATCATCTTGACTAATTCCTTTTTTCAAAACACTAACTAAGGTGTCTTCACCAAAAAAATAACTTAAAACAACCCGATCACTGGCCGATGATGGTGCATTTATTGGTTCGTTATCTGCATAATATTGAATATTTACAATGGATTTAAAATGATCTAAGTCCCTAAGCCTACTTGTTAAAAGGGCCTTTGGCAAAGAAGGGAATTGAATACTTGACGCTTTTGGAATTGAATCTGAACTAGAAGATTCTGATTCGGATCCATTGCATGCAGTAATTAAAATAATTACAGTTATTGAAATTAGAATTCTTAAACTCATATTTTCTGTCGCTAATTTATTAAATTCCCAATCTGTTGGTTTTTTAATTTTCTCATGAAAAAGCTCTACTTGCTTTTCTTTCTTATTGGATGCTCGAATCTCTTCTCTCAAGAATATAATGTAGAAGATTTTGGTGCGATTGGCGATGGCAACACAATAAACACAGAGGCTATACAATCTCTGATTGATAAAGAAACCCTAACCAATGGGGGTAAAATAGTGATCCCTAAAGGGAAATTTGTAATTGGAAGTATTATTTTAAAATCAAATATTGAATTACATCTTGAAAAAGGTGCAGAACTATTGGGTAGCACAAAACCAGAAGATTATAAAAAACTTAGTCGTTGGAAGGCCTTAATCTTAGCAGAAAATCAATCTAATATAAAAATTAGCGGTAGAGGAACTATAAATGGCAGAGGAGCGCAATTGGCACTTCATCTGGATAGTCTGTTCTATTTGGGTAAAATTGATAGCGCAGATTATAATTTGAATGAAAGAAGACCTAAATATACCATTAGACCCCAAATCATTGAATTTGTTAACTGTACCAATGTTATGGTTGAAGATATTACCTTAAAGAATGCAGCATGTTGGGTGCAAACCTATGATCGATGTACAGAATTGACTATTGAAAACATTACAGTTGAAAGTGATAGCTACTGGAACAATGATGGAATTGATATCATTGATTGTAAAAATGTCCGCATTAGTAACTCCAAGATTAATTCATCTGATGATGGAATTTGCTTGAAATCCTCCATTGACAATTCCAAATTAGGGGATTATTATTGTGAAAATATTCAGATCAATAATTGTAAAGTTCGTTCTAGTGCAAGTGCCATTAAATTGGGATCTCGATCGGTTGGTGGCTTCAAAAATATAACTATAGATAATATCAAGATTTACGATACCTTTCGTTCTGCAATAGCATTAGAAACTGTAGATGGTGGCATTCTTCAAAACGTAAAGGTCAAAAACATTAGAGCTAAAAATGTAGGCAATGCTTTCTTTATTCGTCTTGGTCAGCGCTATAGAAAGAGTAAAACACCAAGTACTATCCAAGGCGTTACGATTGAGAATATGAAAGTTAATATAGCGAATGAACGTCCTGACAAGAACTATAAAATAAAAGGACCTGACCTCCCCTATTTTCACAATACATTTCCAGCATCCATTACTGGAATTAAAGGACATTCTCTCGCCAATATCCATTTGGAAAATATTCAGATTAGTTATCCTGGTAATTCTATAAAGGCCTATGCAAATTATCCTTTAGAACATTTAGATAAAATTCCTGAACTGGAAAGGGCATATCCAGAATATTCCATGTTTGGAGAATTGCCCGCTTGGGCATTATACCTAAGACATGCTTCAAATATTCAGCTCAAGAATGTTCATTTCAAACTGAGAAATAAGGAATTTCGAAAAGCTATTGTATTGGATGATGTGCAAGATTGTAAATTCATAAACGTAAGTTTTACAGGTGTTTCACCTGCTGAAGCAATCTACCAAAACAATAGTTCAGCGATAACTATAGAGGATTAAATAAGTACTTTCCCTTTTGTTTCAGGCATCCAATATAATACCCAGAACAATTGAATACACATTAATATTCCAAAGGCCATAAAAACCCAAAAGGCACCAATACCTTCGATTAGATATGGCATTAGCGAAGGGATTATTGCAGCCAAAATCCAATGGATTGAAGATCCGAAAGATTGACCCCAAGCCCGAATATTTGTAGGAAATACTTCGGCTAAAAAGACCCATATCACGGCACCTTGACCTATTGCGTGTGCAGCTATAAAAAGAAATATCATTACAACTATTAATTCTGGCATTAGTTGCAACTTAAATGCTATAGCCGTAGAAATCAATGAAAAAATATAACCAAAGGACCCCCATTTCATCAGTTTTTTTCTTCCCCAATGATCAATTAATGACATGCCGACTAAAGTAAATATGAGGTTCACGATTCCGATACCTACTGAACTTAACAATGCGGATTCACTTGCGAGTCCCGCTTTTGTAAATATTCGAGGTGCATAATACAGGACAGCATTAATTCCTGAAAATTGATTAAAGAATGCGATCCAAAATGCCAAATAAATTAGTGGTCTATTAGATTTGCTCCACAATACAGTTTTTGAGTTTTCAATATTCTTAGAGCTTTGATTCAATGCCTTTTTATTTTGGTACTCATTTAACCATTTCGGACTTTCTGGAATCGAAAAAGTAGCGAATAAGAACAATACAGCTGGGATCGCCTCGGCTGCTATCATCAAACGCCAAGAATGATTAAAAAACAACAATATCAAATAATTTGATGCTACAGCTAACAATATCCCAAGAACTATACTAAACTGATACAGTCCAACCATCTTCCCCCTATTTTGGTCTGGTGTAATTTCCGCGATATAGGCAGGTGCTGCAATGGTTGAAGCTCCTACTCCGACTCCTCCTATAAATCTAAAGAATGCGAAAACAATTGGATCATTCGCCAAGGCTGATCCTACAGCTGAAATCAAATACAAAAAGGCTATTCCAATCAAGGTCTTCTTCCTGCCAATTTTATTGGTAGGAATTCCTCCAATAATTGCACCCGCCAATGTTCCCCATAGAGCCATTGCAATGACTACACTACCATGAAAAAAATCAGAAGTATTCCATAGGTTTTGGAGGCTTTGCTCTACACCAGAAATCACCATAACATCAAAACCAAAGAGCAATCCAGCTAAGGCTACTTTTAAACTAAGTGTCTTGTAGTTATGCATTTATAAAGTATTCGAATTAATTTCTTGTTAATTCATTCATCGCATCAACTAACATGTCGATTTGCTTTTTAGAATTAAATATTGCAAAGGAGATTCTAATGGCGTCCAACTCATTTTCATAAATGTACCTACAGCGAATCTTATACTTACTATCCAGTTCACGTACAATTGATTCATTGGATTTTGAATTAATCTTTATCGTAAGAATAGAAGTCTCAAATTCATTATCAGGAGAAAGAATTTCAATTTTATTCTTGTCTATCTTGCTTAAAAAGTAATTCTTTGATGCAAAGCATTCCTCCCTTATTGACTCCAACCCTTTTTGTTCTATCCACTCAACAGCCGACTTAAAACCAAGCAATAAGGAAACATTTCGAGTTCCGTAGTCATTCCGATCAGCAGTTTGTTTTAGTTTAAGTTCTTTTTGATTTAAATTATAGTTTTCATCAGAATAGGCTCCTACATATAATGGATGAAGGTCTTGCATAATATCTGGATTGATGTAAAGCAATCCTATACCCTTTGGTCCAAAAAGCCATTTATGCGCAGCACAAGCATAAAAATCTGGACGGATTGCAGAGAGATCTACATTAACCACTCCAACAGCTTGAGCACCATCGATTACAGAATAAATCCCTTTTTCTCTACAAAATTGAACCATATCTTGAACTGGAAGTTCCATGCCCGTTGTACAAGTAACATGAGAAATAGAAACCGCCTTCGTTTTAGGTGTAATCAAGTCCTTTAATCTTTGCAAGTTATTTGAAGCAGTCAAATCCATATCCAATAGCTTGACAACAATTCCCTTTTCTTTCTCAAGCAATAACCATGGTGAAGCGCCCCCAACATGTTCATGAGTACTAATAATTACTTCATCACCAGCGGAGAGAGCTATGCTCTTCGCTGCCATATTAATTCCTTCTGTAGTGTTTCTTGTTATACAAATATCTTTTGCATCAATTTTGAAAAACGAGGCTATTATCTCTTTCGACTTCTTGGCTAATTGATATCCGTTGTAAACATTTTCTTCTAAATGCTTCCAATTGTCGTAAACATTCTCCATTACTATTCTCAATGAAGGGCCTAAGCTTGAGGTATTGAAGTATAATTTATCCGCCGGCAAAATGAAATCATTCTGCGCGTTTTCAGCTTTTATATCAGTAACATTTAATGATTGTCTACTTAAGCCAAATAAATCAGAAAGTGGAAAGAACGATCCAAATGTGGAAAGAAGAAAAGAACCAAGTAAGTTCTTTTTTAAAAATTTTCGTCTGCTGTGCTTTTGCCTGCTATTTTTCAATCACTCTTAATTGGGGTTTTCCCAAATTTAATGTTATAATTGTTTGTTATGTCAAATCTGGGACGGGCAATTGATTAAATCAATTTGTCTTGGTCGATATTTACTTTTAACATTCTAACATTGCCCTTGCGTTTAAAGATATCTTTAGAGTCCTGCTCTTCCAGCATTACTTCTTTATACTCTTTAATTGAGCCATCGGCATAATAGACGTTTATTTTAAATGAATTAGCCATTTGGTAAACAATTGGAATTTGACAGTAGGTAAAAGCCAAACTATTTTTGGCTAACTCTAGCGTAACAAACTCACCTTCAAAATTCACATATTCCAGATTAGCGGAAGTATTGATAAACTCTGATTTTCTTAATATAAAAGGATCTATCCTCAATTTACCTTTTACTGCACTTATTCCTAATTCTGCCCAACGGTTTATAATATCCTCTTTCACTTGACCAGTCATACCTGGTTGCTTTGCCCCTGCATATTTTGGTGTATGCGAATAAGCATCAGTTGGAAATGCACCGTAAAGTTTTGGTGATTTATTGACGCCGATTCCGGCTCGAATTTCATAATAGTGTTCTATCAGCTGGCCATATTCAGCTGTTGAAGATTGTGACTTAAATCTCATCAGATTTTCTTGGATCGCTAGTAAAAGCTTGGAAACCATATGCCAATAAATACTGCCTAGCCCCTCATAACCATAAAATGCACCAGACCTTCCTGTAAATTCATGATGATTAAATACCTTTTCAAATAATGCACTTATTTCTTCTTTTTGATTAATGGCCCTTCTTCGAATATCTTGGTCCCTTATTGAATCAATCGAAAACAATAAATCGTTAGAATTTTTTAGGTAACTATTGAAGTGATATTCCCCAGATTCATCAAGTTCCACAATTGAATTTTCTTTGTCATTTATCATCTGCATAAGAATCGGGATCTTGTCTACCTCTTCCTTTGGAATTACATTCTTATTCAAGAAATGGGGCAAGTCTCTGTCTGGATATAGCATATAACTATATTGGTCTTCCCGGAACATGCCACTTTGCTTTAATGCATTTGCAACAGATACTGTATCTTTTAGATCTAAGGTCTTGGCACTTAATACCGCTACTTGACCTTCAAGCATTTCATAAAGTTGAGATATTCCTGCTTTATTATCAGCAAGTTCAATTAGATTGTACGCATGAAATAGAGAATCTTCTCTTTTGTTATTTTCAATTGTTTTTACCAAGTACTTATTGGCTAATTCAATGAATTCAATCAGTTTGTCTTTGTGTAGGGTTCTTTTCTCTCCAGTAAATCCTGCATATGCTGTAGTTCTATAATGTTCTCCAGCAATTCCAAAATCGTCCATCAGATCTCGTCTTGTAGCTTTATCAAATCCCTTATCCAAATCACTTTCATACCGCTTAAAAGCTCTTCTTAAGGCGTCTAATAAATCCAATACTGCTTTGTTAACAGGAATAGTGACTATTTCTAACTCTTCATAAAGGGTATGTAAGACTTTTAAAAATCTGCTTAAATAACAGATGGTCACCACAGATAGTCCATTTCCAACCAAGGCATTATTGGCATCATTCCATTCAGGTCGTTGGGTATTCAACCACAAACCTCCATCCGGAACGAAATTATATAGCTTGGTAAGGACAGTTACCAACAATTTCTCCGTGAGATTTACATAAAGCATCTCCTCATTATTTATCCAAATCATCTTACCATCCGAACCAATTGCTTCCACTCTATCTGCTATAGAATTAGCAAGACTTTTGTTGAAATCAATGGTATTTTTAGAATTACTAATGATGGCATCATATCCTTTTATGCGATAAGGTACATTAGCATATGTAAATATCTCTCTATTCAAAAGAGCCTTTAATCGGATTGGATGATGGTCTAAGGAAAACTCAATGAATTTAGATAAATATATAATCTGATGATCACCCCAATAACCAATGTGTGACCATGGGTCACTCGGATCTACAACTTCCCAATCAATTCCATCACGGGTAATCCGATAAGGATTGTAACCATCAATAGTAGAAGCATTAACAAACTTCGCTATCATAGACAATGTATATTCTGGAAAACTAAACGCTAGTGCTTCCCAATTTTGAAAGATATCACGCCAATTACCTTCAAAATTTCTAACCTTTTCTCCCTGTTCATTTTTGAGATCAATGGTAAAATAATTCCAAGGCCTACTTGGATCTCCATGTCGTCTGCTAAAGGATAATGGTAAATACTCCAGATAAAATCTAAAAATCTTGGGATGATCTGCTGCTAGTAAAAAATATCGCAACTGGTGAAAACTTACTTTTTCTGGTAAAGCATTCAAAACCCTTTTATAACGATTGAAAAGAACATTGTTCATTTCTTTAATGTGCTTAAAGAAATCTGCGGTTTCTACCTGATAAACTTCATCAAATGTCCCTCCCCGCATGATATTAAATAAAACATTGGTAAAATGCCTTCCACAAGATAAATTATCAGCAGTCAATTGAAT